>OGEW01000079.1_pt1 | contig 42847 bp, 46 predicted proteins | sample 1570781 | NCBI WGS metagenome assembly OGEW01 (sample SAMEA2582047, study PRJEB24529) | metagenome | biome: Human gut stool | place: China | collected 2011 | reverse complement strand
CACTTGCTTTAATTTTTCATCTAAAATTTAGAATGCAATTTCACTTATTTTTTATTTACATTAAAACATATAAATTTACCCTAACTATTTTATTATATCCTCCAAAGCAGTTCCCCTTGATGCTTTGAGTAAAATTACTTTTTCCATTTTAATATTTTTTAAACTTTCCACTATTCCTTCTTTTGTTGGATAGTACCAGAATCTATACTCTTCTGACTTATTTTTCATAAATATATCATAGGCTTTTTTCATTCTTTCACCATATAGATATATTAATTTTATTTTTTTATCAAGTAGATAATTCAATACATCTATATGATAATTTATTTCATTCTCACCTAATTCTAGCATATCCCCTAAGATTGCTATTTTATACTTATCATTATAGATTTCATTTAAAGTATCTATTGCAGCCTTCATAGACATTGGGCTTGCATTATAGGCATCGTTAATATAAATATCTTCTCCTATTTTTATCTCTTGAAACCTCATATTACTAATTTTTATTTCTTTTAAGCCCTTTTGTATCTCTTCATCAGTCAAACCAATTTTCTTTGCTAATTCTATTGCAATAGCAGTATTAGAAATATTATGTTTTCCTAACAAGGACATTTCATATTCTTTTCCATCTAAAACAAATTTGCTGCCTTTATTTGAAAATTCATAATTTTCTATTTTATAATCATTATTTTCATTAAATCCTACTTTATTAACATCTAATTTTCCTAAATACTCATCATCTCCACAAACAAAAGTATTTTTTTTATCAACAAATTCTAATAATTCTGTCTTAGCTTTAAAAACATTATCTTTTGTTTTTAAAAACTCTATATGAGAATCTCCTATATTAGTTATTATTGCATAGTCAGGACTTGAAATTTCTCCCAATCTTCTAATCTCTCCAAGAGAACTCATACCCATTTCTAAAACAACAAACTTTTCTTCATCTGTTACATTTAAAAGAGTGTAAGGTAGACCAATATGGTTATTATAATTTCCCTCTGTTTTTAAAGTTTTAGCTTTTGTAGAAAGTAAGGAGTAAACTATATCTTTTGTTGTAGTCTTTCCATTACTTCCAGTTATTCCCACAACTTGTATATCTAATTTCTTTCTATATTTTGTTGCTAAATCCTGCATAGTAGCAATAGTATCTGTAACTTTTACCACTCTTTTATCTTTTATATTTGTATTATCAGCTATTACAAGACTAGCTCCTTTATCTAAAACATCTTTTACATAAGAATTTCCATTGTTTATTGCAAAAAATAATGAACCTTCTGTAACCTTTCTACTGTCCATTACAACATTTTTTATTTGAACTTTCTTTGAAAATTCTTCAAATAATAATTCATTTAATTTCTCTCTTTTCAATATCTCAGAGAAATCTTTTAAATTTTCACAAATTAAAGTTTCGTTTTTATCTACCTTTTCCATATCTTTCAAACCGTAACCTGTCTTTACAAGGACTGTTTTTAAATTTGATTTAAGTCCAGCTCCTATATCTGAGGTTTTATCTCCTATCATATATGATTTTTCTCTATCTATATTATATTTTTTAATTGCATCTTCTATCATTTTATTGTTAGGCTTTCTGCATTCACAAACTTTTTTATACTCCCCTATACCATCTGGGTGGTGAGGGCAACAATAAAATTCTGTGATTTCTACTCCATTTTTCTTTAACATTTCATTCATATTATTGTTAAAAATGTTTAAATCTTCCTCTGTGAAATAACCCCTAGCTATACCAGATTGATTACTTACAACAATTAAAATATATCCTAAGTTTTTAAATGTTTTTAAAGCCTCTATTGAACCTTCTTCAAAGACTAAATCTTCACTTTTATAAATATAATCTTTTTCAACATTTATTGTTCCATCTCTATCTAAAAAAATTGCTTTTTTCATTTTTATCTCCATAAAAATTAAATTGACATTATATTATATCATAAAGATAAAATAAAGTATCTATTATTTTTATTTTTTTTATTAAATTTTTGAATAATAAAAAAGGACTAAAATCTTTAAAAGATAGATTAAGCAACTTTTTTTATAAAATAGTTACTTATTTTTTAATAATAAATAAAAGCAGGTAGCAACTGCGAATTACTACCCACATAAAGTAAAGTCCGTTCAAATTCTTCCTATTTCAAATCTAAAAATTGAAATTAAAAATAATATGAACACTTTTAGATAATAATAACATTAAACTCATTATTATCAACAAAACAACTACTGGAAGTTTATTTTTCCTCTCCTTACCTCCTCATAAGAAAGTTTGGAGATGTCTATTGAGATTACAAGCTATTATAACATATTTATTGACTTTTTTAGATTAAAAAGTTATAATGTTCTTGTAAAAGGTATGGAAACATATCCTTACTATTGGAAGTTTAAAGAGATTACAAAACACTACTGGCTGCGACAGTAGTGTTTTTTCTTTTTTACTTATTTTTTAAATTTTTATCTAAGAAATCTATTATAACTTTTATAACTTCTGGTTGTACCCAATATTCTCCACCATGTGCTGCACCTTTTACTACATATCTTGTTGAAACTACTCATTTTGCAACCAATGCCCTATGTAATTTTTCTGTTTGACTAGGTGAAACTAACATATCTTTATCTCCATGCAATAATAAGAATGGAGGTGTATTTTTTGAAATATATGTCATTGGATTAGCAGCTTTTACTTTTTCTGGAATATCATTAACTGATTTAATTTCACTAGATAATGTTACCCCATTTAACCATAATGCTTCTGGTGATGCAGGATTTCTATGTGCTTCTTGCACTTCTTTTGAAAAATCTTCTCCAACAGTTGCTAAATCAGATAAACCATAAATATCTATTACAGCTTGAACATCACTGCTTTGATTTAGATTATCACCTTTATCAAATTGACTATAACCATTAGTAGCTCCTGCCATGGATACTAAATATCCCCCAGCTGATCCTCCCATTATAGCTATTTTGTTTTTATCTATTCCATATTTATTTGCATTTGCTCTTAAATATCTAATTGCTGATTTTACATCTTCAAGTGGTTCAGGAAATACCCCTGCTGGAATTTTTCTATACTCAATACTTGCTACTACATAGCCTGCTTCTGCTATCTGCAATCTTTGTTGTAAATAATTTGATTTTGGACTACTAACAAAACCACCACCTGTTACAAATATAACTGCTGGTAATTTATTTGTGTTTACTACTGGCTTTATTATATCCATTTCTAATTTTATAAGTTCATTCATTTGTCCTAATGGTTGTGAATATGTGATATTCTGCATGTAATTTACCATTTGTCTAGTTAATTTTATATCTAAAATTAAACTTTCAGCTGTTATTTCCACGACTGATATACCTCCTTGTATAATAAAAATAATCCTAATAAAACTTTTTTCATTTTTTCGGCTCCTTTAATTTTTAAATATTCTTATCAGAAACCCATTCACTTGCCCATTTTTTTAATTCATCTATGCTTACTTTATCTGAGAATCTTTTTCCTGCAACTACCTTTGCATTTGGTACTAGTGCTTGCATAATTTTCCAAGAATCTCCTATTGAACTCATTCCAGAAGTAGCAAAAGGAACTATTATTTTACTACTGAAATCATAACTTTCTATAAATGTGTCTATGATAGATGGTTGTCTATACCACCATATAGGAAATCCTACAAATATAATGCTATACTTATTCATATCATTTACTTTCTCTGCAATTTTTGGTCTTGAGGAAGCATCATTCATTTCAATAGAACTTCTACTTTTATTATTTTCCCAGTCTAAATCAGCATCTGTATAAGGAACCTCTGGCTTAATTTCAAAAATATCTCCTTTTACTACTTCTGCAAGTTTTTCTGCTACTTTTTTTGTTACACCACTTGCACTAAAATATGCTACTAATACTTTACTCATAATTCCTCCTTCATCTAAATTAAAGTTTTTCATAATCTTCTACCACTGGTTCACACCATTCAGTAGATTTATTTTCTCCTGGTACATCAATAGCTAAATGTGAAAACCAGCTATCTTTTGTAGCTCCATGCCAATGTTTTACACCCGCTAGTATATTCACCACATCTCCTGGTTGAAGAAGTTGTGCTTCTTTTCCCCATTCTTGATACCAACCCTTACCTGCAACACAAATCAATATTTGCCCTCCACCTTTGTTAGCTTTATGAATATGCCAATTATTACGGCAACCTGGTTCAAATGTTACATTAAATATTGGTATTTGTTCTGTTGATAATGCTTTCAAATAACTTTGCCCAATGAAATATTGTGCATAGGCATCATTTTTTTCTCCTATATCAAATATTGAATTTTTTAATTCTTCTATTTCCATAATTATTTCATCTTCCTTTTATATTTTATAATTAACTAATAATTTTACTGTTTCAGGGTCATAATGTGATAAGAAAAGACTTTCCTTTTTATCTAGTTTTAAGATTTCTTTCATATCTTCTTCACTTAGTTCAAAATTAAAAACATCAAAATTTTGTATCATTCTTTCTTTTTTAACTGTCTTAGGAATAACAACTACATCTCTTTGAATTAAATATCTTAGAGCTACTTGTGCAGCTGTTTTATTATATTTCTTTCCAACTTCTACCAATGTTTCATTAGTAAAAAGATTATTTTTTCCTTCTGCAAATGGACCCCAAGATTCTATTTGAGTTCCATATTCTTTCATTATTTTTTGTGGAATTATTTGTTGATTGAATACATGAGTTTCAACTTGATTTACCATAGGTTTAATTTCAACAAAGTGTACAAAGTCTACAAATCTATCTGGGAAGAAGTTACTTACTCCTATTGCTCTTAATTTTCCTGCTTTATAGTATTCTTCCATAGCTCTATATGTTCCATAATAATCTCCAAATGGTTGATGTATCAATAATAAGTCTATATAATCTGTTTGTAATTTTTTAAGAGATTCATCAATAGAGGCTTTTGCTTTTTCATAACCTGAATTTGATATCCAAACTTTTGTTGTAATGAAAAATTCTTTTCTATCTATTCCACTTTTTTTAATAGCATTTCCTACTGCTTCTTCATTTCCATAGGCTTGTGCTGTATCAATAGAACGATAACCCACTTTTATTGCTTCTGAAACAACTCTTTCACATTCTTCTAAATCAGGTATTTGATATACACCAAAACCTAAAATTGGCATTTCAACTCCATTTGATAGTTTTACATTTTTCATATTAACTCACCTCAATTTAAAAAATAGTTTCTTCTGCTTTATCTATAAGCCATTTATTATTAACTTTTTTAAACTCCAACTTTAATTCTTTACTTTCAATATTATTCACTTTTTCTTTTTTACTTGTACTAGCTTTTTTCACTGTTAAAGTAGCTTTATCATTTTCTATATTAAAACTACTACTTTCTTCTAAATTTGAATAAGTGTCTATTTTTTCAATTTTCTTTAATATTTCTTCATTTTTCTTGGCAGAAGTTTTATTTACTTTATTTAAAGAAAAATCCTTTGTTGTAATTTTTGCTAGTTCTTCTTTATTATTTTCATTTTTTAAAAACTTTTCATATAAGTCCATTATATCTTTTCTATCTTTTTCAAAATTACTATCAGTTGAACTGAAATTACTAGTTATAACATTTGAGCTAGTTACAATTTTAACATTATTTAAGTTTTCTTTTCCAAATACACTTGCTGACACAGCTAAAATAAAAATTAATATTCCTTTTTTCATAATAACCTCCTTAAAATTTCAACAAATCTTCAACAATTAAATCAGCCTTTAATCTGTTTTTAGTTAATAATTTTCCTATATCATATCTATCTAAAAATTCTTTTTTCAATCCATAATTTAAAACTTTTATATCTGAATTTCCATAAAATCTAGCAATTTTTTCTCCAAAGCCACCATCCAAAACTCCATCTTCAAGAGTTATAACTAAGCTATGGTCTTTTTTCAATTCTTCTAATAATTTTTCATCTACTCCTGTTATATACATAGGATTTATAACTGTTGCTTTTACTCCCGTTTTTTCTTCATATAGTGTTGCAACTTTTTCTCCTAACTGATAGAAAGTTCCTAAACCTATAATTGCAACTTTTTTACCTCTTTGACTTACTTCATATGTATTTAGTTTAGAAAAATCTTTTGTAACTTTCTTTCCACTTGACACCATTTTCCCACCAGGTATACGAATTGCAACTGGATGTTCTTGTTGTTCTATACTCCATTCAAGCATAGCAAGATGTTCTTCTTTTGTTGTAGGTGCAAGATAAACTAAATTAGGAATATTTCCCATCATAGCAATATCAAACCAACCAAGATGAGTAACATCTGTCATTCCTATTGCTCCTGCATAATATACAACTATTGTTGCAGGATTACTATTTATACATAAATCTTGTGATAATTGGTCATAAGTTCTTTGTAAAAATGTACTTACAACAGTATAAACTGGTTTAGCTCCCTTAGATGCCATACCTGATGCAATAGCCACTGCTGTTTCTTCTGCTATACCTACATCTATAAATTGAGAACCAACTTCATCTCTATCTTTTTTATTAAAACCTACTGCTCCTGGTGTACCAGACGTGATAGTAACAACAGTTTTGTCTTCTTTCATTTTTTTTATCAAATATTCTTTTGTAACATCTGTATAATCTTCACTATCATCAATATTTAAAGGCTTTCCATTTTCTATATTAAATGGCATAGTATAATGCCAAGGCTCTTTGTCAATTTCAGCAAGTTTATAACCTTTACCTTTTTGAGTGCAAATATGAACTACTATTGGATGATTTATATCCTTTACTTTTTTAAATACTTCTATCAATTCTTTAAGATTATTTCCATCTTTAACAAAAATATAATCTAAACCCATAGCTTTAAATAAATTTATTTCTGCTTTCCCATCTGTTTCCCTTAATAATTTTAAATTTTTATAAAGTCCTCCATGATTTTCTGCTATTGACATATCATTATCATTTGCTATAATAATAAAATTACTTTTTAATTCTCCTCCTACAAAATCTAAACCTTCAAGTGCTTCTCCTCCACTTAGTGAACCATCTCCTATGATAGCAACAATATTTTCTTTTTCTTCTTTTACATCTCTAGCTTTTGCAAGCCCCAAGGCTAAACTTATTGAAGTTGAAGTATGTCCTAAGATAAAATGGTCATGCTCACTTTCATTTTGGTTACTATATCCTGTTACATCATCATAATGTACTTCATCTGTAAATGCTTGTCTTCTTCCAGTTAACATTTTATGTGGATATGATTGATGAGATACATCAAAAACAAATTTATCTTTTGGTGAATTAAAAACATAGTGTAAAGCTATCGTTGCTTCAACTATTCCCAAATTTGGACCAAAATGTCCTCCATGTTTAGCATCTCTTGTTATTATTGCCTCTCTTATTTCTTGTGCTAAAACTTTCATTTCTTCAATATTTAATTTTTTTACATCTTCTGGTGAATTAATTTTTTCTAAATACATTATTATTCCTCCTATTCTTTACCCCAAGTTAATTTTCCTGTTTCAACTGCAATTTCGTATCTTGCAATCTTATAGTTTAATCTTTCTAATGTTTCTTCTATTTGTCTTCTTTGTTCCAACAATTTTTCTCTTTGTTTTTTTAAAAGATTACATCTTGCTTGAATTGTTGAATCTCCTTGTTTATATAGATTTAAATAATCTATCATTACTTTCACAGGTAAACCTGCACTTCTCATACAAGTTGCAAGCTTAATCCATTCTATATCATCTTCTTGATAATCTCTAATTCCTCCTTCTGTTCTTGTAACAGGAGGTACCATTCCAACTTTTTCATAATATCTAAGTGTATCCTGTGTAATCCCTAATTGTTCACTCACTTCTTTTATAGTCATTCTAATACCTCTTCTAACCATTTTCCAATTTTTCTCTCTGAATTATTTACTTCTGAACCATTTATTGCTAAACCTTTTAATACTTTTGCTCCACTTGTTATTTTTTTTATATCACTTTCACTTTTACCTAGCCCACTTCCTTCATTTGTACAAAATGGTAAAACTTTTTTATTAGTAAAATCTTTTCCTTCAAGAAATGTCCACACTGGCATAGGCACAGTTCCCCACCAATTTGGATAACCTACAAATATTGTGTCATACTCTTTAATATCTATATCTTGTTTCAATTTTATCTTTGAGTTCTCTCTAAGTTCTTTCTTTGCTATTTCAATACACTCATTATAATTAAAAGGATATTCTTTTTCTGCAACTATTTCAAATATATCGGTATTTAAAATATTAGAAATCATCTCAGCAACAATTTCTGTGTTACCTTTTTCTAAATTTACAATTTTTCCTTTTGAATAATTTTCTCCCTTATGTGAGAAATATACAACTAATTTTTTACTCATAATAACCTCCTCTTTTAGAACATACTTATTTTATAACTTGGAGTTAGCTCCAAGTCAAGAGATTTTTTTTATTTTCTTGATTTTTCAATCTAAAATATTATATTATAGTAAATATAGAAATTATAATTGAAAAGAAAAAGGGGGAACTATGTTAAGAAAAGAAAGAATATTTTTGTTTTTAGTTTTATTATTGGCTGTCATTAGAGGAAGTTCATATATATTTATTAAAAATATTATAGATAGTCAATCTCCTTTTGAAATTATATTTTTTAGATTTTTTTTAACTGGAATAATTTTATTAATTTTTTATATTAAAGAATTTAAAAGTCTAAATTATTATGACTTAATTTTTGGATTATTAGCTGGTATATTTTTATTTTCTGCTTTTGCTTTTCAAACCTATGGACTAAAATATACTACTGTTTCAAAACAATCTTTTCTAACTTCACTTTATATAGTTATCATTCCTCTTCTTGATTTTATCTTCTTTAAAAATAAAATTAAGAAAAATGTTATTGTTTTATTTTTTCTTATATTAGTCGGGTTACTGTTTATTTCTTTTAAAGATTTTAAAAATTTTGAATTCTCTTTAAATTTTGGTGATATCTTAACAATATTGTGTGCTCTGGGTTTTGCTTTAAATATACTGTTATTTTCTAAGATAAAAAAATTCAATATAAATGTTATAAATATAACAATAATACAAATGCTGGCAATAGGTGTTTTAGCATTTATTTTTCAAATAATTTTTGAAAAGAAAGTTATTAATTTTTCTATGAATTTTTCGTTACTTTATTTAATACTAATATGTACTATGCTAAATTTTACAATACAAAACATCTCTCAAAAATATGTTCCTGCTCATATTATGGGGTTAATTCTATCACTGGAAGCAATTTTTGGAACAGTTTTTGCTATAATATTTTTAAATGAAACTATTAGTCAAAATTTTATAATAGGAACTTTTTTGATTGCTATTGCTGTTATTTTGATACAATATTTTGAAAATAAAAGAGGTGATTAAGTGTTTCCAAATATTTTAGACAATGCTACTGTATATTTTTATACTCAAAAAGGGGATTATGGAAGTGTTTCTTATGATAATGGAAAAATAGAATATATCTATTATCTTGCTATTTGTTCTTACGATAACAAAGAATATTATTTATTTCATTGTAATGATAAATTTGAAGTCATTGCAGATTATCTATTTGATAGTATTGAAGAATGTAAGGATATGGCAAGTAAATGTAAAAAAGATATTGTGTGGGTAAAAAATCACTAGAACAGTTAGAAAACTATTCATGAAATTACAGAGGTATTAGATGATTAAAGAATGGTAAACTCTACTAGGCATCAGATATAAAAAGTTGCTACAAATAATATTTTCTTATAGCAACTTCTTAAAATTCATAATGTTTCCACATACTAATAATATTTATTCTTTTAGCTTCCTCAATAACCTCATATACAAGTCTATGTTGTTTATTAATTCTCCTTGAATAGTAACCTTTAAGGTCACCTATTAAAACTTCATAAGGTGGTGGTGTTTGAAAAGGATTTTTCTTAATGAGATTTATTAATTTATCCACATTCTTTTTTAATACGGGAAATTGCTTTATATTTTCTTTATCTTTATTAGCTTTCTTTAAAATATAAACTTTATACTCTTCTTCTACCATTCAAACACCTCATAATCTTCATTAGTAGCATTTTTAGCAGTTTCTAATTTTTCTCTCATTGTAGGATCTGATAATAAATATAAAGTTTCCAATAAGCCATTGTATTCAGCCTCACTTATTATGATGACATTTCCTTTTTTTGTATTTACATTTATAATATCATTATACTCAATAGTAGAATCCAAATAAGAAAATAAGTTTTTTCTTAAATTTGTAGCATTTGTATTTGTCACAATATCAACTCCTTTCTTATATGTACATTATAATGAACATATTTAAATATGTCAATATTTATAACTAAAATTTCATTTTTTCCCATCTTTAACTCTTTTCTTTTTCTTCATCACAGAATATCCAAACTTTCCTATTGCTTCCTTAAATAATGAAAAATATTCTCCATGTGAGTATGAAATTAAATTAGCTTTTTCAAAATGTATTTTATCTTTTTCATCAAATAAATCTTCATCAATATAGGAACATAAAACATCTGCTATAAACATATCATGGCTACCTAGCTTAATAATATCTTTAACTTTACATTCTATATTTACAGGACATTCTTTTATATATGAAGATTTTACTTTTTTACCTTCTTGTAAAGTAAAGCCACATTCCTTTATTTTGTCTATCTGCCTACCTGAACGAACTCCACAGAAATCAACTTCTTTTGTTTGTTTTCTAGTAGGTAAATTTATTGTAAATTCCATACTTTCTTTTATATAGTCATAAGATAGTCTTTCAGGTCTGACAGAAATAGATAACATAGGTGGCTTTGAACAAATTGTTCCCACCCAAGCAACAGTGAAGACATTATCTTTCCCTTCTGAATTTTTGCAAGTTATTAATACAACTGGGACTGGATTTAAAACTACACTTCCCTTTAAATTTCTTTTTTTCATATTAATTCAAAATTCCTTTTCTTTTTATTTTTTTTAATAAATATATACAGATAAAAATAGTTAAAACTTCACTTAAAAAGCTAACTATCCATATCACTTTATTCCCAAAGATATTTGGTAAAATTAAGAGCAAAATACTATTAAATAGTATTCCTCGTGGAAAAGTTATTAATGCTGAATAAATAACTTTTTTTATTGCAGTAAAATATGCTGAAACAAAGATATTTATTCCAATCAGTAAATAGGATAGACTATATATTTTCAAAACTCTTTTTACATATAAAATCATATCTTGTTCTCTAAAAAATATTTTACCTATACATTCTGAAAATAGACTTACAAATGCAAAACAAAAAATTCCTAACACTCCTAAAAATATAATAGATATTTTTAAAATTTCTTTTAAATTTTTATAATTTTTCTTACCTAGATAATAACTTATTACAGGTTGTATACCTTGGCTAAAACCTATCATAGTCATAGTTATAAATGAAGTTATATAACTGACTGTTCCAAAAATTGAAACTCCTAACACTCCTATCTTCTTTAATATCACAAGATTATAGATAAGTATTAAAATTCCTGATGATATTTCTGTCAAAAATTCTGAAAATCCTGTTCTAAAAATTTTAAATATTTTTTCAAAATTAATTTTAGATAATTTCTTAAATTTTATATACTTAGCTTTTAAAATAATATAAAGTAAAAGCATAGTACAACTTGCTACTTGAGATATTCCTGTTGCTATTGCCGCACCTGTTACTCCATAATGAAAAATAACAACAAAAACATAATCCAAGAATAAATTTGTTAATCCTCCAACTAAAACACATATAGCAGGATAACTTGGTTTACCATCAATTTTTATGTATATTTCAAAGGCATAACCTGACATATAGAATACACTAAAAGAGACTATTACTGTAAGATATTCCTTCACATATCTATATACTTCTTGGCTTTTATTAGCACCTAAAATATTTATAACTCTATCAATATTTAAAAGTATTATAACAGAAATAAATATACTTAAAAATAAATTTAAAAAGGTAGCAAGAGTAAAAATTTTATTTCCATCATCATATCTATTTTCTCCAAATTTTATTGCAATTAGGGTGGAACTTCCAACCCCTATCATTATAGATATTGAAAAAATAAAATTTATAAGTGGTAAAGCTAAATTTACTCCTGCAAGTGCAGTTGAACCTACAAATCTACTTATAAATACTCCATCTATCATAGTGTAAAGTGTGAATATCCACATTGAAATGACATTGGGAATTGCATATTTAAATATTGTTTTAAAAATTTTCTTCTTAAACATAAGATCACCAATTAGATTGTCAAACCTAAATATTTATTAAAAAATACTTTTAATTTTTCAATAACTCCTAATTTTTTTTCTGCTCTATTTCCTCCACCAAAACGAGATACTGGTGGCAATAATTTATCTATATCAGTTCCTGTTGTCTTTAACACACCATTTCTTAATGAGTTATCTATGAATTTCTTAGTTTCTTCTGGTTTTAATTTTTCTTCTTCTATCACTTTTTCTAAATCTTTTTCCTTTTCTTCTTTCACAAATTTTTTAAAATCATCTGTAACATTTTTAGAAGAATTAACTCTATCTATGAAACCTTCAATCAATTCTTTCTTACTACGAAGTTCTATACTTGAATTTATAGCTTTTTTAATATCAACGAGTATCTCTTTATCTTTTTTATTTGATTTATAGTATTCAGCAACTTTCATTAAAATGTAGTCAATATTAATTTCAACCTGTTTAATTAATTCTATTTCAAAAATAATATCATCATTTATATTTTCTTTATCAGTATTCTTTGTTTTTTTAATTTCTTCATATAAATCTATATAGATACTTTGATAATCTTGATATTCTCTTTCAGATAAAATTTCATTTCCTGCAAATTTATCAAAAGCTGACAGTATATTCTTTAATTTCAAAATATTTCCAAATAACATTATGAATTCTTTCTTATTTTGTTCTCCTATTATTTGCTCACCTATTGGAAATTTATTTTGAAGTTCTTCTATTAATTGGCTATATCCTTCTTTTTCTCTACCTTTATCATCTTCATAGCCATTGTAATATTCTTCATAAGTTTTTAAAAGTACTATCCCTCCTGCCTCTTTATTTCCAAAAAGTGCTATTGCATCATCAGTTTCTTTTTGTAAATCTCTAAAACATATTATATTTCCAAAAGTTTTTATTGAATTTAAAATTCTATTTGTTCTTGAAAATGCTTGAATAAGTCCATGCATTCTTAAATTTTTATCTACCCAAAGAGTATTTAAAGTTGTTGCATCAAAACCAGTTAAAAACATATTTACAACTATTAAAATATCTATTTCCTTGTTTTTAGTTCTATTACTTAAATCTTCATAATATAGTTGAAAACCATCTGAGGAAGTATCAAAATTTGTTCCAAATTTTTTATTATAGTCAGATATTGCTTCTTCTAAAAATTCACGAGAACCTAAATCTAAATTTTCAGTATCAAAACTCTCATCATCTAAATTATCAGTGTTTTCTTCTTCATTTACTGAGTAACTAAATATTGTTGCAATAGTTAAATTTTTATTTTTCTCTTCTAGTTGCTTTTTAAATTCAAGATAATATTTTTTTGCCATTGGAATAGAACTAACTGCAAATATAGAGTTAAAACCTGATAGTCTTTGTTCTTTCAATTCATAGTGCTTGTTTCTCATAGTTTTTTGCTCAAAATGTTCTATGATATATGAAACAACTTCTCTAATTCTGATTGGGTCTGACATAGCTTTTTCAATATCAATAGCATTAACTTTTTTATCTTGTATATTTTCCTTTTCTTTAATAGTATTGATATAATCTATTCTAAACGGAAGTACATTCCCATCATTTATTGCATTTACAATAGTATATGTATGTAATTTATCTCCAAAAGTTTGCTCTGTTGTTTTAAACAGAGTTTTTGAACTTCCATTTGAATTTTTTGGAAATATTGGTGTTCCTGTAAAGCCAAACATAAAATAATTTTTAAATGTCTTTGTTATTGCAAGGTGTAATTCTCCAAATTGTGAACGATGACATTCATCAAAGATAAGAACAATATTTTTCTTAAAAACTTCATGATTTTTATTTTGTTTAATAAAATGTCCTAACTTTTGAATAGTAGTTATAATTATCTTGCTTTTATTTTCATATCTATCTTCTAATTGTGCTTTTAATATTTTTGTTGAGGTATTTCCATTAGCTGAGCCTTTTGAAAATCTATCATATTCTCTCTGTGTTTGGCTATCTAAATCTTTTCTATCAACTACAAATAAAACTTTATCTATGTAATCAAGCTGTGAAGCTAGTTGTGCAGTCTTAAATGAAGTCAGTGTCTTTCCACTTCCTGTTGTATGCCAAATATAGCCCCCTGCATCAATTTTACCTACCCATTTATAGTTGTTAGCTAATTGTATTTTAGATAAAATTCTTTCTGTTGCTGATATTTGATAAGGACGCATAACAAGTAAAGTATCACTTGTATCAAATATACAGTATTTAGTTAAAATATTTAAAATAGTGTGTTTTGCAAAAAAAGTTTTTGTAAAGTCTACTAAATCTGTTATTGCCTTATTATTTGCATCTGCCCAATATGAAGTAAACTCAAAACTATTACTAGATTTTTTAACTTTTCTTCTATTAAAAGACATTTCTTTAATATGTCTTGCTCTTGTTGTATTAGAATAGTATTTAGTGTTAGTTCCATTAGAAATTACGAATATTTGTACATATTCAAAAAGACCACTACCTGCCCAAAAGCTATCTCTTTGATATCTATTAATTTGGTTAAAAGCCTCCCTTATTGCAACTCCTCTTCTTTTTAATTCTGTATGAATTAGAGGTAACCCATTTACTAAAATACTTACATCATATCTTGTGTTATGATTTCCATTTTCTTCTTCATATTGATTTATAACTTGAAGAAAATTATTATGTATATTCTTTTTATCTATCAAACTGATATTTATTAAGGTTCCATTATCTCTTGTAAAACTTTTTATATAATCTTCTTGTATAGTTCTTGTCTTTTCAATGATACTCTCATTTTTATTTGCTATTTTTTCTTTGAAAAATCTCTCCCATTCATTTTCAGAAAAAATAATATTATTTAATTTTTCTAATTTATCTTTTAAGTTTGCAATTAATTCTTTTTCATTATGGATAATTAGATACTCATAACCTTGATTTTGCAAATTTTTAATAAATTCTCTTTCTAAATCTGCTTCACTTTGATAAGTATATACTGGTATATCCTCTTTTACATATTCGGTTACCACTGTACTTTCAAGTGTTGATATAAGCATATTATAATCTACTGATGACATTTTCCCCTCCAAAAATTTTAGTTATTTATATTTTTAAAAGTTAATAATTTTTCTCTATAATATTCATACTGCTTTTGTCTTGCTTCTATTTCTGCTGGTAATCCCTCTGATATATCATTACACAAGTTATCAAATCTGTCTAAAATATCCACTATTTTTTGTTGTTCTTCTAGTGGTGGTAGAGGGATAAGTATTTTATTCAATACTGTTTGAGTTAAACTTGGTACTCCACCAGCTGTATTTAACTTCTCTAAATTTACTTTGCTTAAATAATAATATACATATTTTGGTATAACTATATCTTTATCTATTACAGTATAAAAAATAGTGTCTACTGTCCAAAAAGGTTTATCTACATAAAATAAATTTCCTATTGAACCTTTTCTTGGAATTAAAACAGATTCTTTATCATAAATATATGTATCTATATAATTAATTATCCCTCCCGAACCATAAACTGGTATATTTCCTATATTAAACTTTTTATAATCTGAACCATTTTTTATTTTTAATATTTCTCCTAATTCAAGTTCTATATATCCAAAAATATACATAAATAATTTAATTATGTCTTGTCTTGTCTTGTCTTGTCTTGTCTTGTCTTAGGCAGAGTACAATTTTCTATTTTGAATGTCAAGAGAAAATTTCTATAAAATTCATATTGTTTTTGTCTTGCTTCTATCTCAGCAGGAAGTCCTATATTTAAGTTATTACATATTTTTTCAAAGTTATTTAAAACTTCCACTATTCTTTTTTGTACTTCTAATGGTGGTAAAGGGATTTCAAGTTTATCTATGTCACCTTTATTTATTTTTATTGGAACAGCAGTAAACAGTATCCTTTTATTTAATTCTTTTTTGCCAATTCCACTTTCTATTATATATTTTAAATAAGCACTATCTATTTTATTTTTATTTGGTCTTAAAAGTGCAAGTGAGACATAATAAGCCAAGGGATTATTTTTTGTAACAATAGCACATTTCCCGATTGTCCCTATTCTTGTCATAAAAATATCATCTATCTTAGGTTTAATCCTATAATTTTTTTCATAATCTTCCTCTGATATATATTTTTCTGTATTATATATATTATCTATATTTTCTACACTTATAAAAGGTATTCCGGTTTTTTTATAATCAGGAGTTTGATGAGTGCCATCGTATACTTCTACAATATCTCCTAATTTTACAATTTCTATTTTATTTTCAAATTTTAATAAATAATCTCTATACCAAGAATATTGGTTTTTTCTAGCTATTAATTCTTCATTTAATTTTTCTTTCAATTCCTCAACTGATTTTGTATAATTATCTAAAATCTTTTCTATTTCTTCTTGTACCTCTAATGGAGGTGCTGGAATTACAAGATTTTTAATATTTTCTGTACTTAAATTAGGTTGTGCTCCACTTCCAGAAGAAATTTTTAATATTTCCAAACTTTTACTTAATAGAAAATGATACAAAAATCTATTATTTAATTTTACTGTATTGGGTATAAATTTTCCAACTCTTTGATTTAAATAGAATTTTTTACTTGTATTATTTATTCCTATTTTTCCTGTTGTTGCTCCTGACATTGCAATTACAATATCATTTTTAGATACAATATAGTTATCTAAATTCTCTTTATAATCATCTAATAAAAAATATTTTAAATCTTCTTCATTAATAACACCATTAGAAATATTAGTAATTCTCAAAATAGCTTCTCCATTTTCTTTGAATAAAGCACTTTTAAATGCAAAACCATTTTGAAAATTACAAACTTCTCCTAACTTTTTATACTCCACTCCATTAGGACATAACTCTTTTATCAATTCATCTAATTTGCTCATATCTTCCCTCTTTTTAGAAATTTTATTTTACTTGTAACTTTTCTTATTAGTCTTTCCTTAAAAACTCTTTATCTTTCAATTACTTTCTTCTCTTACTAGAAAGTTACTAGAAAATACTAGAAAGTTACTAGTTATTTTGTTATTAAAAAATCCATTGTATTTCAATCACTTTCTTCTCTTACTAGAAAGTTACTAGAAAATACTAGAAAGCTACTAGTTACTTTTTATTTCTTTAAACTATAAAACTGTGTAGGATCTTTTGGGTTTGTTCCATGCCACTCTAATAAACCTAATGTTACTAATTTTTTTAAATACATACGAGTTGTCACCGTAGTTTTATTTATATTTTTAGATAAATCAGCTACTGTAATTTTTTTATTCATAAAGGAAAATTTCATAATTTCCTTTTCTATAAAATTCAATCCTTTATATATGTCTTTATCAATTAATTTTTTTAAATTATCTTCAATTCTAATATTTCTATTTAATATATTATTTTCTAAAACAAGTAAAACATTATTACTTGGTTCTGAGTAAACTGGTTTCTTTAAAAAGAATTTTTCCATTTCACTATATATTCTTTTAACTCCTTCATTCATTTCCTTAACCCAGCCAAATTCTGATAATATTCTTGCTATTCTAGGATTTCTTGAATAGCGTTGAGTTAAAATATTTTCAATAGTAACAATATTAGGTAATTTCCCAGGACTATGTATTTCTATTCTATCATCAAACATAATAAACCTTATATATTCTCCTCTAATAGAATAGTTTCTATGTGTCAAAGCATTTACTATTCCTTCAAACCAAGCAAATTCAGGATATTCTGGCATTGATTTAAAAGTCCCATCTTCTCCATCTAAATACTGAAATTCTCTTAATTGAGTTTTTATAAATTCTTTTACTTCTGTTATTATTTTTGGAATAGCTTTATCAAATGTCTTCTCTTTTATTATGTTTATTTCAGTTCCTACTCCAGCTTTTGTCCCATCATATCTAACAAACTTTAATCTAGCTTGTGGTAGATATTTAGTCGGTTCTTTCGCAAATAGAAGTACACAAGCATTAGTTAAAAATCCTTTTTTAATAAAATTTCTTGCTTTTAATATATCTTCTAAGTTTGAATTTGTTAAATTCATATTTTTTCTATAAGATTCAACTAATTCTAAGTCAATGTCTTCTATTGAAGAATCTTCAACTACTTCATCTTCAAAATATCTTTGTCCTCTATCATATTCCAACTGAGTTATTTGTTCATGATTTAATTTTTCTGTTTTATCAAACTGTCTTAAATAAACATTATTATCATATGATTTTATAACTCTATCATATGCAGGTTCAACTGAAATTACTAAAATTTTATCTTCTTCACCTTTTTCATTTTTTACTTCTAATATTTCATATTTTGGTAAAATAGGACTATCTTTTAATTTTGTAAGAGCTATATTTTTAAATTCCTCTATTTTATGTGCTTTGGAAGTATTAAAACCTGTTACTTCTCCATTATCTTCCACACCAATTACCAATGAGCCTCCATCCGCATTAGCAAAAGCAACTAAATGCTTTAATATATCAAGAGGTTCTATTCTTGCACTTTTTCTTTCAAGATATTGATTCTCAGAAGAAGATACTAAAAATTTAATTCTATTATTCATAATTATCTCCTTATTTTATCTCAATTTCAGCAATAATTTTATCTATCTCTTTTCTTAATTCTTCCTCTCTTGCAACAATTCTTTGAATTTCTTTATTTAATTCAACTATATCTATTTTTTCACTTGTATCTTCTTTTTCAACATAAGTTGAAACTGATAAGTTATAGTTTTCTTCAACTATTTTTTCATATTCAATAAGATTTGAAATATATTCTATATTTTCTCTTTTAGTAAATTTTTCAACAATATCATCAATATGTTTTTCTGTCATCTTATTGCTATTAGTAACTTTTACAAATTCTTTTGAAGCATCTATAAACAAAATCTTATTATCAATTTTTGATTTTTTTAATACCATAATACAAGTTGCAATGCTTGTTCCATAAAACAGATTATCTGGTAATTGGATTATACAATCAATATAGTTATTATCTATTAAATACTTACGAATTTTTTGCTCTGCACCACTACGATACATTACTCCTGGGAAGCATACTATTGCTGCTGTTCCATTAGGAGCAAGCCAAGAAAGAGAATGCATAATAAAGGCTAAATCTGCCTTTGACTTAGGAGCTAATACCCCTGCTGGTGAAAAACGAGAATCATTTATTAAAATTTGGCTGTTATCTCCTTCCCATTTTATTGAATAAGGAGGGTTAGAAACTATTGCTTCAAAAGGTTCATCATCCCAGTGAGCTGGTTCTGTCAGAGTATCTCCATGAGCAATATCAAATTTATCAAAATCTATATCATGTAAAAACATATTTATACGACATAGATTATATGTTGTAATATTTATCTCTTGTCCAAAGAAACCATTTCTTACATTATTTTTTCCTAAAATTTTTGCAAATTTTAAAAGTAATGAACCACTACCACAAGCTGGATCATACACTTTGTTTACTTCTGTTTTTCCCACCAACGTAAGTTTAGTTAAAAGTTCTGAAACTTCTTGTGGAGTATAATATTCTCCCCCACTTTTACCAGCATTTGAAGCATACATCCCCATTAAATATTCATAAGCATCCCCAAAAGCATCAATAGTATTTTCTTGATAATCTCCTAATTTCATATCTCCAACACCATTTATTAAATTAACTAAGTTTTCATTTCTCTTAACTACTGTTCCACCTAATTTATTACTGTTTACATCAATATCATCAAATAATCCTTTTAAATCACTTTCACTTTCAGTTCCGTTTGCTGAGTTTTCAATATTTTTAAAAATAGTATCTAAGGTAACATTTAAGTTTTCATCTTTGTCTGCTTTTTTTCTAACATTAATAAATAATTCACTAGGTAAAATAAAAAAGCCTTTTGTTCTTATTAAATCTTCTTTTGCTACTATTGCATCTTCATCACTTAAATTAGCATAATTAAAATCTGAGTTCCCTGCCTCAATTTCTCCTCTATTAATATAGTTAGTTAAATTTTCAGAAATATATCTATAAAATAACATTCCTAAAACATATTGCTTAAAATCCCAACCATCAACACTCCCTCTTAAATCATTGGCAATAGCCCAAATTGTTCTATGTAATTCTGCTCTCTCTTGTTCTTTTTTACTATTCATTTTCTCTCCCTATTTATTATCCTAATATTAATATCTTTTTTAATTATAACAAATTTTCTATTTTCTGTCATTAAAGCAAAATAAAAAAGAGAATCTTTTTAAGATTTTTATTCTCAAAAAAATTCTCTTAAATTTTTATCTAATATATTTTTTAATTTCCCTTTCTCTTCTTTTCTAATATTTTTAAAGCCTCTTTATCAGCTTCTTCTTTTGCTTTTGCTTCATCTTCTGTTGTTATTGTTGCTCCTTCACCTACTGTATCTGTTTGAACTTGTTTTTCAGCTCTTTCTTTATCTTGTTCTTTATAATACTCTCTTCTCTTTTCTAATACCTTAAAAGCATCATTTTCTCCTACTGCACCTTCATTTGTTGCGTTTGCATTAGTACAAGCCACCATAGCCATAGAAGCTACTAAAATAAACATTGCAAAAATTCCCTTTTTCATAATTTGTTTCTCCTTTCACTGTAATAATTTTTATGATTATAATTCATTGCAAGCAAATATTTCATTCCAATTTCATAGTCTGAATTTAATTTTTCAAAAAATTTTATATAAGATAATAAACAAGTATAGAAATAATTATTTTTTTTGTTATAAAATTCTTCTGGGATAAAATGTCTAATCTTATCTTGTAAATTTTTCCAATTAGTTAGATATCTTTGAATTAAATCTATATCTTCTTTGGTTATATCTTCATTTTCATTTTCTTTAAGAATTGTCATTCTTTCCTTGACTTCCTTAAATACAGATGAATTATATTGTTTTAATTCCATAAAATCATCTTTTATATCCTGAGCAATATCTCTTCCAAAATCTTGCATAAATTCATGAACTAAACTAAGTCTTACAAATTTATTATTTCCTCCAAAAAAACTTATTAATTTATCTTTATCTTTAAATAATTTCTCAGATAAATATGATAAATATTCTTTACTTACATATATTTTATCAAGACTTACAACATTTCCAAATCTTCCAACTAATTTATTAATACTATGAAATAAATGTACTTTCCCAGATCTATAACGAAGATTGTAAAGTCTATCCAATATTTCTAAATTTTTTTCCATTCTTTTTAAAACCTTTCTAAATTATTATATATGTAAAAATATTACTGACAGTTGAAAATATATAATAAGTGCTGCTGTATCAACTATTGTTGTGATAAGTGGGCTTGCCATAATAGCAGGGTCTATCTTCATAGATTTTGCTATAAGTGGTAAAACTCCTCCTATAACCTTTGCCATTATTATAGTCAAAAACATACTTATAGCCACAACTAATGATGTTTCTAAACCTGATTTTGTAAAATAATAAATTCTTACAAAATTTACTGCTGATAGTATAAATCCAACCAAAATACTTACCCTAAATTCTTTCCAAATAACTTTAAATATATCTGAAAATTCTATTTCTTCCAACGCTATCCCACGAATAATAAGAGTTGCTGATTGAGAACCTGCATTTCCTCCTGTATCCATGAGCATAGGAATAAAAACAGCAAGATAAACTGCTGATTGTAATACTTCTTCATATTTTTTTATAACCATACCTGTAAATGTTGCAGAAATCATTAAAACTAATAACCATAATATTCTATGTTTTGCAAGGGATATTACAGATTCTTTTAAATATTCTTCATCAGATGGATTCATAGCTGCCATCTTTTGTATATCTTCTGTATTTTCTTGATCAATTACATCTACTATATCGTCTACTGTTATAACACCAACAAGTCTATCTTCTTGATCTACAACTGGCATAGTAGTTAAATCATACTTTCTAAATAATGCTGCTATTTCTTCTTGGTCATCTTTTGTTAGAACACTGACAAAATTGGTATCCATTTCATTTTTTATATATGAATCATCATTGGATAAAATCAAAGTTTTCAATGATATTATGCCAACCAATTTCTTCTTACTATCTGTTACAAAACAAATATCTGTTTCTTCTTTATCTATTGCAATTTTTCTATAATAGTCTATTGCTTGTTTCACTGTACAATTATCTTTAAAAGACACATACTCCACTGTCATAACACTACCAGCTGAATTTTCTGGATATTTTAACATTTGATTTATTAATTTTCTTTTGTCATGTGATACATTTTTCAATATTTTTCCAACAATATTTGCTGGCATTTCTTCTATAAAATCCACTGTATCATCAAGGTACATATCTTCCATAATGAATTTTATCTCTTCATCTGTTATATTTTCAATAACTTCTTGTTGCTTTTCAGGAGATAAATAAGAAAAAACTTCTGATGAAAAATCTTTTGGCAATAACTTAAATATAATTAAGTCTTTCTCTTTGGGAAATTCCTCAAAAACATCTGCAATATCTATTGGATTTTCTTTAATTAAAATTTCTTTTAATTCGGCTAATCTGTTATGTTCTAATAATTCAACTATTTCTTCCAACTTTATCCCCTCCTTCTCTACTCATACTATTTAAAGAAAGTTTTATATATAAATATCAATAAAAATAAGTGAATTGCATTCTAAATTTTAGCTTAAAAATTGAAAGAAATGAGCCGAGCAAATCTTGGCTTGTCTGAGCTAACTTGTTAGCGAGTTTGCCAAATTTGCAGCAAATGTCAATTTTTAAGTGTTAAAAAATTTAGCTAGCAATGAACTATTTTTATTATATTATTACTTTTTATTTTCATATCTTTTTATAAAATTTTCTTTAAATTCTTTAAATCTTTTTTCTTTTATTGCTTTCCTTGCATCTTTCATAAGTTTAATTAAAAAATATAAGTTATGATAAGATGTTAAACGAAGTCCTAAAACTTCTTGAACTTTTATCAAATGTCTTATATATGCTCTTGAATAATTTTTACATACATAACAATCACATTCTTCATCTAGTGGCTTTGTATCTTCTTTATATCTTTCACTTTTTATAACAAGCCTTCCATCTTTGGTAAAAACTGTTCCATGTCTTGCAAGTCTAGTTGGTTGAACACAATCCATCATATCTATACCACTTTCAACTGCATTTAACATATCAACAGGCTCTCCAACTCCCATTAAATATCTAGGTTTTTCTTCCGGACATTTCTCTACAATATAGTCAAGTATTCTATACATATCTTCTCTTGGCTCTCCAACAGCAAGTCCTCCTATTGCATAGCCAGAAAAACTTTCATCCATTTCACTTAATTCATCTAAACTTTTTTGTCTTAAATCTTCATAAATTCCACCTTGTACTATTGCAAACAATCCTTGGCTAGCTTTTTTTTGATGTGCTTCAACACATCTTTTTGCCCATCTTGTAGTTCTTTCTATTGAGGGAATTATATACTCTCTTGATGAAAGCCCTGGAGGACACTCATCAAAGAGCATAGCAATATCTGAACCAAGATTATTCTGTATTTGTATAGATTTTTCAGGAGATATGAAATGTTTAGAACCATCTATATGTGAACTAAAATATACTCCTTCTTCTTTAATTTTTCTAAGTGAACCTAAGCTAAAAACTTGAAAACCTCCACTGTCAGTAAGAATTGGTCTATCCCAATTCATAAATTTGTGTAATCCTCCTAATCTAGCTATCAATTCATCATTTGGTCTTAAATAAAGATGATAGGTATTTCCTAAAATTATTTCACTACCTATATCAATTAATTCTTCCTTTGACATAGTTTTAACAGTAGCTTGTGTACCTACTGGCATAAAAACAGGAGTTTCTATTTCTCCATGAGGAGTTATTATCACTCCTGCTCTTGCTTTTCCATCTTTATTTTCTATCTTATATGTGATTGGTAACTTCATTAATTCTCCATTCTCTAACGCTCAACAGAAATGACATCTTTCAATTTTAAAATATTACTTATTAAATAGTCATATTCAGCTTTTCCTTTAATTTCTATTGATATTTTTACTTTTATCACTCTATCTCCATCTTTTTTCACTTCATAAGAATTTACAGAAGTAATATTAATTTTATGATTAGCTATTAAATTGACAATTTCCATCAATATATTTGGTCTGTCATTCAATACAACTGTAAAAGTAAAATTATACTTATTCATCTTTGTTTCTATTAAATTTTCATCCCACTTAACTAAAATTTCCCTACTTGGATCTTTTTCTATCATAGCATGGAAATTTGGGCAGTCTTTCCTATGAACTGTTATACCTGTAAGTTTTGTAACAAAACCTCCAATTTCATCTCCTGGTAAAGGAGTACAGCATTTAGCAAATCTAATAAGAGTATTATTTACTCCGTCTATAACTATTCCAAAGTCATTTTTTCCTTCTTTTTTCTTTTCCTCTTTTTTCTTTAAAACTTCTTCAATAGTTAAAGTTGAAGCAGCTCTTTCTTTTTCTAAATTAATTTTTATTTTATTTATTAAGATATCAAGTCTACTTCTTTTTTCTCCAATATAGAAATAAAATTCATCTAAACTAGATATATTATTTTTTTCCATATGTTTTTTAAGTGTTGGATCATTTTCAATTTCTTTTAAAGTCATACCTAATTTAGAGGCTTCTTTTTCTAAATTATCTTTTCCTAATTTAGTTACATTCTCTTTATTTTCATCTTTTAAAAATTTTCTAATTTTCCCCTTAGCACCATGAGTTACAACTATATCTAACCAATCTATACTTGGTCCCTTTGAGTTTTTAGAAGTAATTATTTCAACCTTATCTCCACTTTTTAACTTATGGTCTATGGTTACCATTCTTCCATTTACTTTTGCTCCAACACATTTACAACCTACTTGGGTATGAACCATAAATGCAAAATCTAAGGCTGTTGCTCCAACTGGTAGTTCTATAATATCTCCCTTAGGTGAAAAAGTAAAAACAGTTCCTCTATCTATATCTCCTGTTACTCCTTCAATAAAATCTTCTGTTGAATCTGATTCATTTTGAAATTCTATAATATGCCTTAACCAACCATAGATATTATCATCTTTACTGCTCTTTTTATTTTCTTTGTAGTTCCAGTGTGCTGCGATACCCTCTTCTGCTATATCATCCATATCCTTTGTTCTAATTTGTATTTCTATAAATTTTCCCAAAGGTCCAACTATTGTTGTATGTATAGACTGATAATTATTAGATTTCGGCACTGCTATATAGTCTTTAAATCTTCCAGGAACAGGTGTATATTGACTATGAACTATACCTAAAACATGATAACAAGTAGCCTTATCTTCCACTATTACTCTAACTCCCATAAGATCATAAATATCATCAAAGTCTTTACCTTTTTGATACATTTTTCTATATATACTATAAAAATGTTTAAATCTTCCTTTTACTTCTGCTTTTATCCCTAGTTCAGATAGAGTTCTTATCATAGTTCTAATAAAGTTTTCTATATAGTCTTTTCTTTCTTCTTTTGTATTATCTACTAATCTTTTAATTTCTAAAAATTCATCGTGGTGTAGATAACTAAATGCTATGTCTTCAAGTTCTGACTTAACTTTTGCCATACCTAATCTATGAGCAAGAGGGGCATAAATATCTAAAGTTTCCTTTGAGATAGACTGTTGTTTTTCAGGTTTCATAAATTTTAAAGTTCTCATATTATGAAGTCTATCAGCTAATTTTATAAGAATAACTCTAATGTTTTCAGCCATAGCCAGAATCATTTTTCTTATATTTTCTGCTTGGTTTTTAGTTCCATTTGGTAAGGCTTTTAATTTTGTTACTCCATCAACAAGAGTAGCAACAGTGTCTCCAAAATTATATTTTATATCTGCTATTGGAATCAATGTATCTTCTACAACATCATGCAAAAGTCCTGCTACTATTGTATCAGTATCCATTTTCATATCCATTAAAATTTTTGCAACTTCAACAGGATGGACAATATAATCATCACCTGATTTTCTATATTGCCCTTGATGACTTTCTTCTGCAAAACCTAATGCTAATTTAATTTTATCAAAATCTAAATTTAGATGATTTGCTTTCGCTTTATCTAATAATTGTTCCCAATAGTTCATAATATACCTTCTCTCTAATTAAAACTGCATTAATGTAATCATAGGATATTTACTTAATTTCTCTCTTCCTTTTAAATCAACAAGTTCTATTAAAAATGCTAATCCTGCTACAACTCCACCCAACTCTTCCACTAATTTTATTGTAGCTTCAACTGTTCCACCAGTTGCAAGTAAATCATCAACCACCAATACTTTTTGACCAGGTTTTATTGAATCTCTATGTAAGCATAATTTATTTGAGCCATATTCTAAATCATAGGAATATTCTATCACTTCACGAGGTAATTTCCCTGGTTTTCTAACTGGGGCAAAACCTATCCCCAAAGCATAAGATACAGGACAACCAAATATAAAACCTCTTGCTTCTGGACCAACAACTATATCAACATGATGTTCTTTTGCAAATTCAACTATTTTTTCTGTTGCATATTTATATGCTTTTCCATCATTCATAAGTGGTGTTATATCTCTAAATAATATCCCTTCTTTTGGATAATTTTCTATTGTTGCTACATAATTTTTTAAATCCATTTTCTCTCCTATTCTATTCCTTAATTTATTAAAAATATTGTATGTAAATCTTTAAATTCTACTTATAAGTGAGTCATATTTAAATTTCATTATAATAAATTTTCTTTGAAATAAACTATTTTTCATAAAATTTTTATATTTTATTTCTTAAAATCTTTTTTAAATTTTCTAATTTTTGTCTATTATTTTCTTTTGTATACAATGTTTTCAAAAGTGCATACTCATCTAAATTATCTTCATTATTAACTATATATTTCATTAAAATATCTTCTGCTTTTCTATATTCCTTTATTTCTATCAAGAAATTAGCATACATTCTTACTATATCTTTATTCTTATTTGAATATTTTTTATATGCTTTTTCAAAAATAGTATTAGAATATTTTATTGTATTACCTGATAAATTTGCAACATCTAATAAATCTTTGTAAAAACTTTCATTGTATTCCTCTAAAAATCTATCATTAGAACTTATCTTCAACAAATATTTTTCTATTTCACTTTTTTCATTTTCTAAAATAGCCACTCTAAAATTATTAAGATTATAAACAAAACTATTTCTATCTATAATCATAGGAATATATTTTTTCATCTCAATTCTCTTATTTTGAAGATATAATAATTGTAATAAATTTTTTAAAGAATTTTCATCATTAGGTTTTATTTCTAATGCTTTTTTATAATAATTTTCTGCTTCTTTATAATTTCCTAAATCAACATATAAATAAGCTATTTCATTTAATAAAACTACATTATTTTTATCTATTTCATAAGCCTTTTTATAATTTTCTAAAGCAGAAACTTTATCATTTTTCTGATATTCATTTAAACCTTTGATAAAATTATAATTCTTTTCTTTATTAGCATTTAAACAACCTGAAATTAAAATACCTAGCCCTATAACTATTACTATTTTTTTATTCATAGCCATTTTTAGCTCCCCCAAATTATTCATTCACATTTTCTTTTTTTTCTTTTACTAACTCTTCTGTTAAATATCCCCCCGAAACTATAAGTTTAAATGCCCATTCAACACTCATATTAAGTGGATGTATATCTTCCTTTGGTATACATAACAAAAAACCAGAAGTTGGATTTGGTGCTGTTGGCACAAATACATTTACAATTTCTTTATCAGCTAAAAAATCTTTTAATGCAGTATTCTTATCTGCTGTTAAAAATCCAATAGCATATAGTCCCTTTCTAGGAAATTCTACTGCTACAACTTTTTTGTATACACTCTCTTCACTATCTGAATATGCAATTTCTGTTATCTGTTTAATAGCTGAATATACAGTTTTTATAATCGGTATTCTTTCTAAAATATTTGTTGTTTTTTTTATAATCTTGGAGAAAAAAACTACCTTTGTCATATAACCAAGCAAAGTTATAGAAAAAACTATTATTATGGCTGCAACTATATAAATAAGTAATTGTATATAGAAAGCATCTGCTCCTTCTCCAAGAAAAAGAACAACTAATCTTTTTAAAACTTTTATAATTATAGTATTGTTTATAATTCTAAAAGCTATATTAAAAAGCCAATTAAAAATATAGAATGTTATTACAACTGGGAGTATCATTAATAATCCAGTGTAAAAATTTTTTTTCATTCTCACTCTCATTCTTCTTCTTTTTCCTTTTCTGATATCCTAATAAAGACTTTTGAAACTCTCATTTTATCAACTTCTAAAACCTTTAAATAGACATTATCTATCTGAACTTCATCTCCAACTTCACAAATCTTTCCAGTAGTTGTAACTATAAGCCCACCTAAACTTTCATAATCCTCTGAAATAGGCAATTCTAATTCTAAATCTTTATTAATAGTTTCTATATCTGTCATTGCATCTACTTCATATTCATTATCAGCTATTTTTTTATAATAACTATCTTCCTCATCATCATACTCGTCTCTTATTTCTCCGACAATCTCTTCTATCAAATCTTCTATTGTTACAAGCCCTACAACTCCACCATATTCATCTAAAACCATTGCTATATGGACTTTTAAACCTCTAAACTCTTTTAAAATTTCTATAATAGATTTTGTCTCAGGAACAAAATAAGCTGATCTTATAAATTGCTTTATAGGTAAGTCTAATTCATTATTTTTTATATGTTCCATCAAATCTTTAACATATAAAATCCCTATTATATTATCAATAGTCTCCTCATAAATAGGTATTCTTGAAAATCCATTGTCTATTATTTCATCCCAAACTTCATTTATTGTTTTAGTTCCTTCAAAAGCAAGCATAGAAGTTCTTGGTGTCATAACTTCCTTTGCATTTGTTTCTCCCAAAGTTACTATTGAATGTATCATTTCTTTCTCATCTTCTTCAATGATACCTTCTGCATTCCCAACATTGACATAAGAAATTATATCTTCTTCTGTTATCATCAGTTGTGGACTTGTCATATTTACACCAAGTATTCTCCCTACAAATCTTGATATAAATATTAAAGCATACACAGCAGGAGTTAATATGATTGATAATATATATATTATCACAGATACCCCTTCTGCTATTTTTTCACTATTATTTCTAGCCATCAGTTTTGGAGTTATTTCTCCAAAAATTAAAATCAATATAGTCATTATTGCAGTTGCCAATGCCACTGATGAACCTTTATTTCCAAAATAATTTATTATCACAATAGTTGCTATTGATGAAGCTAGGATATTAACTATATTATTACAAATCACTATACCTGTTAGCATAGCATTTGGGTCTTTTAGCCATTTTTTCATCACTGCATACTTTTTTGGATGTTTTTCTTCATCTAATTTTTCTAAATAATTAGATCTATAAGCTGATAATGCTGCCTCAGCTGCTGAAAAAAATCCAGATAATAAAATTAAAATTACCAATATCAACACATTCAGATACGTGTCCAATTAGCCATACACCTTCCTTGTAATCTTTTTCATACTCAAAATATAAAAATAATTAAATTAGATTTTGATTTCTTTGAAAAATAAGTTTAATAAGCACTTAAATAAGATTGCTGCGACGTCCATTATTGTTGAGTGAGCATTTTGGAGCTCACGAAACACTAATGGCTGTCAAGTAATCGTTATATGTAATTGGGATTTTTTAAAATTTTTTCAAAGAAAACTGTAAAATCTTCTTAATAGCAAGTTATTTTTATAATTTAGTTACTTCCTGTTATTCTTATATCTGCTATTCCTTCTACATTACCAATTTTTGATATTATTTTATCAATTTTCTTTTGCATACTTTCAGATAATTTAATAAGTATTGTTGATTTAGCTATTCCATCAACTGCCATATTTTGAACTATTGTAAGCACACTTATTTTTTCTCTTGCTATAACATCTAAAACATCTGACAAAATACCAACTCTATCCTTTAAAGATAAATGTAGACTATAAATTCTGTCCTCTCCTCCTTCATAAAATGGTTTTATAAAATCTTTATATTTATAATAAGTACTCCTACTTATTCCAACCTTTTTAATTGCACTGTATTTTGACATTTTCGTTTTTAATATCAAATCATTAACTTTTATTACATTTTGGATAGATTTAGGTAAAATTCTTTTATCCACTATGTAAAATTCCTTATTATCCTTATCTTTATTTCTTATCGCCATTTTTCCTCCCTAGTTAAATTATTCCTCTATTTGCTTTAAATGATTTTAAAATATTAGACAATAACATAGCAACTGTTAATGCCCCTACTCCTCCCGGAACAGGTGTTATATATGAAGCTTTCTTTTGAACATTTTCAAAATCAACGTCCCCCTCTAATTTTCCATTAACTCTATTTATTCCAACATCTATTACTACTGCACCTTCTTTTACCATATCTTCTGTAATAAATTTAGGTTTACCTACTGCTGATATTAATACATCAGCGTTTTTAGTTTTTTCCGCTAAATTTCTTGTATGACTATTACAAATAGTAACTGTCCCATGATTATTTAATACCAAAGCTGCAACAGGTTTTCCAACTATATTACTTCTACCTACTACAACTACATCTTTTCCTTCTAAATCAATATTATATCCTTCTATCAGAGCCATTATTCCTGCTGGTGTAGATGGAGATATAAAATCTTCATTATTTTGAAATAATAAACCTAAATTTTCTGCTTTAAAACCATCTACATCTTTAATAAGTTTTATCCTATTCAAAACCTTTGTGGCACTTATTTGAGGAGGTAGAGGTAAATTTATCATTATCCCATCAACTTCTGTATCTTTATTTAATTTATCTATTAAATTTAAAAGATAAGCCTCAGATATTTCTTTACTAAAAAAGTATTTTTGAACTCCTATCCCTAAATCTTGATATGATTTTATCTGTGAATTTAGATATACTTGTGAAGCCTGATTATCTCCCACCAATATTGAAGCCACAGTTGGATTGACATTATATATTCTTTTAATATCATCAATCTCTGCTTTTATTTTAGCTTTAATATCTTTTGCTAACTCTTTCCCATCCATTAACATAGTTTTTCACCTATTTTTAAAAACTTTCCATTTATCAAGTCTACACCTGACATCTGTTTCTTATTTTCTGGTTTAGCAGAAGTTATTATAAGGCTTCCATCAGCGGTTTTTACAATAATTCCTTTTCCTTTTAAATATTCAACTATTTCTCCACAAGTTGCATTATTGTAAACTTTATCATTAATTTTTGTTTCATATATCTTTATTATTGCTCCATTCAAATATGAAAAAGCTGTTGGAACTGGGTTCATTCCTCTAATAAAGTTAAAAATTTCTCTACTTGTTTTAGCCCAATCTATTTTACAATCTTCTTTTTTAAAGGGTTTTACAAATGTTACTAAATTCTTATCTTGCTTTTGGGCTTTTGCTTCTCCTTTTTCTATAAATTTTATAGCTTTAAGTAACAAATCTGCCCCTATATCTTTTAATCTGTCATGTAAACTTAGAAAAGTATCTTCATCTGTAATTTCTGTTTCTTCTTGAAGAATTACATCTCCTGCATCTAACTCTTCCTCAACATACATTATAGACACTCCACTTTTTTTATCACCATTTATTATAGCTGCATTTATAGGTGCTGCACCTCTAAATCTTGGTAACAATGAAGAATGTAAATTTATTATACCATACTTAGAAATATCTAACACTTCTTTTGGTAAAATTTTTCCATAAGCAACTACCACTATTAAATCAGGCTGCATATTTTTTATTTCTTCAATTAAAGCCTTATCTTTAAAAGTTTCAGGCTGATAAATTCTTAAATTATTAGCCAAAGCAAATTCTTTTATTGGAGAATACTTTATTTTTTTTCCTCTAGCATTAGGTTTATCAGCTTTTGTGAATACTGCTATTACTTCATGTTCTTTATAAATTTTTTCTAAACTGGGAAGAGCAAACATAGGTGTTCCCATAAAAATAATTCTCATTCTAATTAGTAAGTCCTCCTCTAATCCTTTTTAATTTCTTCAACAATCTCTATAAAAGATTTAATATCATTAAATTCTTTGTATACAGAAGCAAATCTTACATAAGCCACTTGATCAAGCTCTCTTAATTTTTCTAAAACCTTTTCTCCTAACTCTTTGCTACTTATCTCACTTACCAAAGAATTTTGTAAACCTCTTTCAATATCTGTAATAATTTTATCTAGCTGCTCTCTACTGATATTTCTTTTAACTGTTGCAAAGGTAAGCCCTCTTAAAAGTTTTTCTCTTTCGTATTTTACACGCCTATTATCTTTTTTTACCACATATATTGGACTTTCTTCAAATCTTTCATAGGTACTAAATCTTTTTAAACAATTGTTACATTCTCTTCTTCTCTTTGTAGAGCCATCTATCGTTGTTCTGCTGTCAATTACTTTTGTATCTTCTGAACTACAAAAAGGACATTTCATATTTTTTTAATCCCCCTCCTAGCTTTCTTCTTTTTCTCTTATGCAATCTATAACTTCTTTTGGAGTTTTGCAATTAAATAAATTATCTCTAAATTCTTCTTCTCTTATAAGCCTTGAAATTCTGGCTAAAACTTTTAAGTAAATTTGGCTATCCTTGTTAGGTGAAGCAAAGACAAAGAATAGATGTACTTCTTCTTCATCTAATGAATTAAAATCTATACCCTCTTTACTTACACCAAAAGCAACAGTAAGTCCTTTTGCACTTTCGGTTTTAGCATGAGGTATAGCCACCCCTTTTCCAATCCCTGTACTACCTAACCTTTCTCTATCAACTAAAGCCTTATAAATATCACTTTCCTCACCTGTAATATTAGGTGATTTTTCTAATAATTCTGACAGCTCTACTAAAATACCTTCTCTATTTTTTGACTTTAAATCTAAATCTATTAAATCTTCTGTGATATAATCTGTTATTTTTATAGAATTTACCATAATAAAGCCCCCCATAATATTTTTTTTGCATTTATATTGGTGTCCAGATTAAAATTAATATAATTTTCTAATACCAATATTGCTTTTTTTATATAATCTATTTTATATTTTTCATCATTAATTACCACTTTTAAATTATCTTTAAATAGATATTCCAATATTTTTTTTACATTATCATCTATTTCTACTTTTCTTTGAGTTTGTACCTCAACTTGAAGTTCCTCCATATCATTGTTATTTTCAATAGAAATTCCTTCTTCCTTGATAATAATATATAGAAAGTACAGGATTAGAAGATAATTTTTTCTCTCATCATTTGATACATCTAAATAATTAAGAGTTTTTTCTAAAACCTCATAAATTTTTCTATTTCTACCATTTTCCACTAAAATTTGATTTAATATAGAAAATATATAGAAAGCTATATTTATTTTGTCTATATCAGATTTTATACCTATATAGTCTTTAATAGTAGAAAAATTTGAAATTATCAAACTATCATTTTTTTTATAAAATTGAAAATCAGTTAAAGACAATATATCCACTGCTGTTTTATCTCTTTTTTTACTTTTCCTTATACCTTTTATAACAGTAGAAACCTTTCCATAATCTTCCATAAATATTGTAATATATCTATCTGCTTCTTCAATATCTTTCTTTGATATAACAATACCTTTACCTCTTAAAAATATCATTTCACATCATCTATTTTTTAGGAACATTTAGTATTGTTTTTTCTTCTAATTTAGGATTTATTTGTAAATTACTTATTTTTATATTTCCCACCTTAGTTCCACTATCTTTTATATCCACAACTTCCGGAAGAATATAGCCCTCAACTTCAATATAACTTAAAATATCTACTGTTACTTGTTCATCTATATTTAAACTTTGAGGTTTTTTAGCATTGTAATTTTTGCTAAATTCTTTATTTTTCTTTTCTTCTTCTATTATTTTATTTATTGCCTTTATTATTCTATTTTCATCATCTACTATCTGAGTTTCTTTCACTTCATTAAACATAGGTAAATACACTACTTTTTTATTCTTTGAATAGTCATATATATATATTTCTCCTTTGTTTAATTCAGGTGCTGTAACTTCTTTTTTAATTTTATTTGGTAATATAAAATCAATCTTATAACTAATTTCTCTCTTTTTTGATTTTATATTAGTTTTTTCTACAACATCAAATTTTAATGTCTTTATATCAGATAAACTCTTAGTTGCTGAAAAAACTAGCCCTTGTATAAGTATAAATAATAGTATTAAATATTTTTTCATTTGCCTTCTTCTCCTTTTTCTTCCACCTCTTCTGTTTCTTCTTCTTTAACTATTGGTTTGTTGATAGTGTTTTCATGTCCTATCACTATCAATTCCTTTAAATCTTTACTTTCAAAAGGTGGTTTTATTGTAATCCTTTTATAACTATAATTTTCTTTATCATCTATATTTTCAATTTTTCCAATTTTTATACCCTCAGGAAAAATATTACTAACTCCTGATGTAACTATTTCTTCCCCTTCTTTTAAGTTATCCTCAACTATTGAAGGTTGAAAATACAAAAGTCCATCTTCTTCATCACTACCTCTTGCAATTCCTAAAATATCTGTCTCTGTTTTAGCACTTATAATAGAATTAGGATTTGTAATTAACTCAACCACAGAATAATCACTATAAACATCTATAATTTTCCCAACTAAATAATCTCCATAAACAGCTATCATATCAACTTTTATTCCATCTTTTTTACCTAAATCTATAAAAATTTTATTATTAAGATTATTTATATCACTAAAACTAACCCTAGCAAATTTTAAACTTCCTTTATAAATACTATTTTCCTTCATTTCTAAAAGTTTTGATAGTCTTTCATTTTCTTCAAGTATTTTTTGATTTCTTTCCTTCTGAATTTTTAATTCCATATTTTCTTTTTTTAAATTTTCATTTTCTGCTATTATATCTTCATAAGAAAAAATTATATCTTTTAAACTAATTGCTCTATTGGCTACATTGTATACCTTACTTTGAATTGGTAATGCAACTTTATCAACTTGATCTTTTAATTTGAATAAAAGCCTATTAAAAATTAAAACTGTAACAATTATCACTGCCAATATTGGTAAAAGAATTTTTATTTTGCTTTCTTTTTTCATCTATGTAAAAATCTCCTTACTGAATATTTTCCCATTATAAAATCAATAACCTATTTAATAATTATATTATATTGTGCTATTTTTGTAAAGCGTTTAATCAAAACTATATTAATTTTTTGGACAAGAAAAAAGCTATTGCATAAAAATATTAAGTAAAAAATAGTTCACTACTAATCAAATTTACTAATTTTCTTTGAAAAAGTTAATTTTATAACTTTTAAATAAGATTACTGCGACGTCCTATAATGTTGAAAGAGCATTTTGGAGCTCGAGAAACATTATAGGCTGGCAAGTAATCGTCATATATAACAAGAAGCTGTTAAGATTTTTTCAAAGAAAATTTATTATAAGTAAATTTGAATGTAATTTTCTTATTTTTATTAATATTTTAATTTACAATAGCTTTTTTATTTTCTTTTAGCCATTTTAAAATTAATGTTATACAAATGATATAAATAATTCCAAACAATATACATAACATTTCAAGATAATAATTTCCTTTTATATCTAATATTTTTCCAATTATCACCTGTAAAAATATTAAAAAAATACTTGATAAAGAACTAAGCAAAGATATAACTGATGACCTCACTTCATCTGGAATAAAATAATGAACTGTACTCATAATTTGAGGTGCTACCATTCCATTACTAAGTCCTAAAAGAATTGTACCTAAAAGATATAAGATAAGATTTGATGATTGATAAATAATTATCAAAGATATAGGAATTAAAATTACACACAAAAGATATAAATAATTTTTAATTCCTTTTTTATATTTAATAATAAGTCCACTAACTACCAAACATGATAAATATGCACTATTAATTCCAGTAAGTTTACTTCCAATAACTCCTAATAAGTTTGCTCTAGGCTGCCATATAAAAAGGTGGACTGAATAGAAAGAATAATGAATAGTCATTGCAAGAGTATATATCCATAATTTATTTTCTTTCAAAAATATTTGAAAACTTTTCTTTCCAATCTTTATTAAATTTGTTTCCATACTTTTATTATCTTGAAAAGAAAAATAAATTAAAATTCCATTTATGGCTTGAAATGTTCCTGCAAGAATAAGTATAAATTTATAATCTAAATTAAAAAAAGAAATTGCAAATCCTGTTAAAATTCCTATAATATTAGTAGAATATTGGACCTGTCCATTACTTTTTAAAATATATTCTTCTTTCTCTTGTAGATTTTCTACCTTATCTAAACTATTTACAAACCAAGGAAATAATGTACCACTTATTTGAGATTCTCCAATTCCCATTAATATAGCTGAAATATATAACATACTTATATTAACACTATATGCCATCATAACTATGGCACTTCCTGTTAAAGCCATACCAATAGTGAAAATTTTCAATCTGCCATATCTATCTGCAAAACTTCCAGTAGGATAATCAAATAACATTTGTGTCAGCAAAACAACAGACCAAAGTAAACCTATTTGAGTATTTTTTAAGCCAAACTGTAATAAAAAAGCTGTTATGACTGAATCATACAATATTGCCATAACTTTTAAGGTACTTTCTCCCCAAAGTAAACCTATTATACTCTTTTTCATATTAAACACTCCTATATTTTTAATTTTTTTGTTATTTGTACTTACTTTTACATTGGCTACTCCTTTTGATAATTTTAATAACTATTTTATATATTTAATTTCATATAAATTGATGTATTCATTGGACTATTATTATAACTTGGAATTTCATAAAATCCATATTTTTTATATAAATTTATTGCACTTTTTAAAAATGGTAAAGTATCTAATAGCATAAAAGAATATCCTATTTCTTTTGCATCCCTTATTATTTTTTCAATAAGCAGTTCACCAATTTGTTTTCCTCTAAATTTAGGTCTAACATAAAGCCTTTTCATTTCACAATTTTTTTCATCAATCTTTTTAAGACCTATACAACCTGCAACTTTGTCATCATAATAAGCTATATATAATCTACCATAAGGTAGACCATATTTCTTTTCTAAATGTTCTAATTCATCATCATAATTCTGAATTTCAAGATACTTTTTAAAGCTGGCATCTCCTTCAATTAGAATATCTGTATACTCTGAAAATAATAATTTTATTTCTTGTGAAAAATCATAAGCTGGCAATATTTTTACACTCATTTTTTAACATCTCCCTAAATTTCTTATACTTATACTATTTCATATTTAACTTTTACATTTTTACATCAAAAAAGTATTATAATATTGACATATTCAAAGCCCTCCCTTTGAAATCTATTTTTGATATATTATAACTTATTTTTTTAATATATTCTATCAATATAATTTTTTACTTTTCTAATAAAAAAAGATAGGCTAAAAACCTATCTTTTTTCATTTATATAATAATTATTAAATAAATCCTTTATAATCTCTCATAACTAAATGAGCATCTATTTGTTGTATAGTATCCAAAGCAACACCAACAACAATTATTATTCCTGTTCCTCCAAAATAAACTGGAAGCCCCATAGATGTAAATATTACATATGGTAGTATTGAAATTATAGCTAAGAAAATTCCTCCACCCCATGTAATTCTTGAAGCAACACCTTCAAGATATTCCACAGTTTCTTCTCCTGGTCTAATTCCAGGTATAGTTCCTCCACCTTGTTTTAGATTTTCTGCAACCTTTTCAGGATCAAAAATTAAAGCTGTATAGAAGAATGAGAAGAACATTATCACTAATGCATACAATATCATATAAACAGGGTGATTTTGCCCAAATATTATAGATAATGTTGTTTTAATAGATAATGTAGAAGGTAGAGCATTTACTATAACTCCTGGGATTAACATAAATACTGAGGCAAAGATTACAGGCATTACTCCTGCTGTGTTAAGTCTCAATGGTATAAATGATTTTTCTCCTATTCCACCTTTTGAACTAAATCCTTTTCCAACATAATGAATAGGGATTTTTCTTTGTCCAAGTTGAAATAATACTATTCCAGCTATTGTTACTGTACCAAGAAATGCTACTAATACCAATAAAGGTATTAAGAATTTATTTCCTTGCATAGTTTGAATTGTTTGGATAACACTTGAAGGAGCTCTTGATATTACATTTAAGAATATAATAAGTGATACCCCATTACCTATTCCTTTAATAGATATTTGTTCTCCAACCCACATTAAAAATACTGTTCCAGCTGTTAGGGTTGTTATTGTTCTTACAAAAAAACTTATTCCTGGATTATAGATTAAACCAACAGATTGTAACCAAAGACAAACTCCAGTTCCTTGAATAACAGCAAGTGCTATTGTTAAGTATCTTGTCCATTGAGTTATTCTATTTCTTCCAGCTTCCCCTTCTTTTTGAATTTCTTCAAGTTGAGGAATAATAGATACAAGCAAACTTACAACTATTGAAGCATTGATGTAAGGAATAATTCCTAATGAGAATATAGATATTCTTGTAAAAGCTCCACCAGAAAACATATTTATATAACTAAGTACATCACTTTGTGAAGCCATTGATGACAATCTATCCACATCTACACCAGGAGCAGGAATTAAAGTTCCTACTCTGGCAACTAAAAACATTAGCAATGTGAAAATAATTCTTTCTCTAAGTTCAGGAATTTTTACTATACTACTTAATCTAGAGTTAAATTTCTCCATTAAAGTCATATATTCACCTACCTCAGATTAATATTATTTATTACTTTCTGCTCTTTCAAAACCTTTAACTTCAACAAGTTCAACTGTTCCACCTTTTGCTTCAACAGCAGCTTTTGCTGATTTAGATATTTTATGTACTTTAACAGTTAATTTTTTGTTAAGTTCACCATTTCCTAGAATTTTAACTCCATCTCTTCCTTTTTTAATTAGGCATTTATTGAATAAAGTTTCTAGGCTAACTTCTTCACCATCTTCAAAGTTATCATTTAAAAATGATAAAGATACTACTGTATATTCTTTTTTGAATATAGTATTAGAGAATCCTCTTTTAGGGACTCTTCTATATATAGGCATTTGTCCACCTTCAAAATAAGGTTTTACTCCTCCACCTGCTCTTGAATTTTGTCCATTGCTACCTTTTCCAGCTGTTTTACCCCAACCAGATGAGTTTCCTCTTCCTATTCTTTTTCTGTTCTTCTTAGGAACTGAAGGTGATAATTCATTAAGTTTCACTATGCTTGCACCTCCTCAACTTTTAACAAATAAGAAACTTGAGCTAATTTCCCTTTTAATTCAGGTGTTTCATTATGTTCTACTACATCATGCATTTTCTTAAGCCCTAGCGACTTTACAGTTGCTATATGATTAGGCTTTCTTCCGATAATGCTTTTTACAAGCTCTATTCTAAGTTTTGCCATTTCATCTTCCTCCTAGCTTAAGATATCCTTAACTTCTAATCCTCTTAAAGCTGCTATTTCTTGTGCAGTTCTAAGTAATTTTAATGCTTCCACTGTAGCTTTTGCTACATTATGTTTATTTCTTGACCCTTTAATTTTAGTTAAAATGTCATGAACTCCAACTAATTCTAATATTTCTCTTGAAGCAGAACCAGCTATTACTCCAGTTCCTTCATATGCTGGTGCCATCCATAAAGTAGTTGCTCCCCATTTACCAGTAATTTCATGAGGTATTGTATTATTTTTTAAAGATACTTTTACAACATTCTTCTTTGCAGCTGCAACAGCTTTTCTTATAGCATCAGGAACACCATTTGCTTTTCCTAATCCTAATCCTATTTTACCTTCTCCATCTCCAACAGCAGCTAATACTGAGAAAGATATAGTTCTTCCTCCTTTAGTTGTCTTAGAAACTCTAGATATCTTCAATAGTTTTTCTTGATATTGATTATCTTCTCTGTTCAACAAGTGAAATCCTCCTCTCTTAGAAATTAGAAGCTTAATCCAGCTTCTCTAGCCGCTTCTGCAAGAGCCGCTACTTTATATCCTGATCTATCAAAAACGATAGCATCTATTCCTTTTTCTTTAGCTCTTTCAGCGATTGCTTTTCCAACGGCTTTTGCTGCTTCTACATTTCCACCATTAGTAATACTTCCTTTTAATGCTTTATCTATTGTAGATGCAGATACCAAAGTAACTCCATTTACATCATCTATTAATTGAGCAAAAATGTTAGTATTTGATCTAAAAACTGAAAGTCTAGGTCTTTCTGGAGTTCCAGAAATCTTATTTCTTATTGACATTTGCTTTTTTTGTCTTGATGCTTTTCTATCAATTTTCTTAAACAACTGTCTTACCTCCTTTTTAAGCTATTTTAAGACTTTTTACCTTCTTTTCTTCTAATATGTTCATCAGCATATTTAACCCCTTTACCTTTATATGGTTCAGGTGGTCTTTTAGCTCTTATATTAGCTGCAACTTGACCTACTAATTCTTTTTCTATTCCATCTATATGTATAGTAGTATTTTTTTCAACAGAAAAAGTTATTCCAGGTATTTCATCTATAATCACTGGGTGAGAATATCCTAAAGATATTTCCAATCCTTTTCCCTTTGTTGCTGCTCTATACCCAACTCCTACCAAAGTAAGAGATTTTCTATATCCGTCATGTACCCCTTTAATCATATTATTGATTAAAGCTCTAGTAGTTCCATGAATTGCTCTTACAGATGGTTCATCATTAGGTCTTTCAACTTTTATATGTCCATCTTCTAACTTTATAGTTATATTTTTGTTAAATTCTTTTGTTAATGTACCCTTTGGTCCTTTTACAGTAACAACATTATCTTTTACTGAAAATTCAACTCCAGAAGGCACAGCTATAGGTTTTTTACCTACTCTTGACATTAATGTACACCTCCTAAGTTTTTATTACCACACAAATGCAAGGACTTCTCCACCAACTTTTTCTGCTCTAGCAACTTTATCAGTAATAACACCTTTTGAAGTTGAAACTATTGCTATTCCAAGTCCAGATAAAACTCTTGGCATATCCTCAACAGAAGAATAAACTCTTCTTCCAGGTTTAGAAATTCTCTTTAATCCTTTTATAACTCTTTCTTTTCCAGCATATTTTAAATAAACTCTTATACTTTTCTTATTTCCTTCATCAGTAACAATTTTGAAATTAGAAATATATCCTTGCTCTTTCAAGATTTCAGCAATTCTTTCTTTCATCTTTGAGTGAGGTATATCTACTTTTTCATGCATAACTGCATTAGCATTTCTTACTCTTGTTAACATATCAGCAATTGGATCTGTTAAATACATCTATTTAAATCCTCCTTCCTTTGATTAATTACCAAGATGATTTTTTTACACCAGGTATTAGTCCAGCACCTGCAAGTTGTCTGAACTTAACTCTTGATATTCCAAATTCTCTCATATATCCTCTTGGTCTACCATCTAATTGACATCTATTTCTTCTTCTAACAGCTGATGAATCTTTTGGAAGTTTATTTAATTCAAACATAGCTTCCATATCTCCAGCTGCTATTCTTTTCTTCAATTCAGCTCTTTTTTCAGCATATTTGTCAACAAGTTTTGCTCTTTTAACATCTCTTGCGATCATTGACTTTTTCGCCATCTACTCTAACCTCCCTACAACTACTTCTTGAAAGGCATTCCAAAAGCCTTTAACAATGCTCTTCCTTCTTCATCTGTTTTTGCAGAAGAAACCATAGTGATAGACATTCCTAAAAGTTTTTCAACTTTATCAAAATCTATTTCAGGAAATACTAATTGGTCTCTCAATCCTACTGAATAATTTCCTCTTCCATCAAATGAGTTACTAGGAACTCCTTCAAAGTCTCTTACTCTTGGAAGAACTACATTTACGAATCGACCCTCGGCATCGCTGGAAGAGGATTTTGCATTCACAATGCCGACCAGCTCACCGTTCATATTGAACAGGCCGCCGCCGGAGTTGCCGGGGCTGACAGAAGCATCCATCTGGATCAGGGACATGGTGTTCACAGAGCTGCTGCCCTGAATGGTGACGCTGCGGTTCAAAGCGCTGATCATGCCGCCGGTGACGGTGCCGCCCAGCTCACCCAGCGGGTTGCCCACGGCCAGCACGTTGTCGCCCACGGCCAGCTTGTCGCTGTCGCCCACGATGGCGGGGGTCAGGCCGTCGGCATCGACCTTGATGACGGCGATGTCGCTGGTGGAATCCTCGCCCACGACGGTGGCGGTGTAGTCCTTGTCGCCGATGGTGACGGTGATGTTGGACGCGCCGCTCACGACATGGTCACAGGTGAGGATGTAGCCATCCGAGCTGATGATGACGCCGCTGCCGGCGCCGCTCTCCACCTGGCTCTGGCCGTACCAGGACCACTGGGAGTAGACCACCTGCTCGGTGGTGATGACCACGACGCTGGGGCTGACGGTCTTGGCCACCTGTGCGGTGGTCATGCCGCTGGAAACAGCCGTGCCTTCGGCGGCGCTCTCAGAGTCTGCCGAA
>OGEW01000048.1_pt1 | contig 55249 bp, 60 predicted proteins | sample 1570781 | NCBI WGS metagenome assembly OGEW01 (sample SAMEA2582047, study PRJEB24529) | metagenome | biome: Human gut stool | place: China | collected 2011 | reverse complement strand
CTAAAATTACCACTAGCTAAAATCTCTTGTTCAGCAGTAGGAGTAGAGGGAACTTTTTCTGTGTTAGGGGTAGTTTTAGGAGGAATAGGTTCAGCCTTTTTTTCCTCTATTTTTTTCTTTTCAACTTTTTTCTTTTTATCTTTTATCTTACTTTTAATATCAGGTTTTATAATCTCTTTTTTAGGTGGCTCTATTTTTTTAGGCTCAGGTTTTTTCTCTTCTTTAGGAGCAGGTGGAGTAATCTCTTTTTTTACTACAACTGTTTCCTTTCTAATAACTGGGCTTTTTATCTTTACAGATATAGGAGCACTATTACTTTTTAGAGAGACAGGAGCATCACCTTTTACTCCTCTTTCTCTGACTATAAAAAGAGAAAGATGAAAAACTAGAGCTAGTAGGAAAAAATAGAGTATGTTATCTTTTTTACTCATAGAAGTTTATTCCTAAATTTTCTACACCAGCATTTTTTACTTTAGAAACTGTATCCATAATAACCTGATATTTTAATTCTTTATCTCCAGAGATAGTGACCTCTTTTACTCCTTGTAATAAAGCTCCAAGATTTTCTATCTCAATTGGGGTTGTTTGTCCATCTTTGTTTATAAAGTATTTTCCATTTTTATCTATAATAATCTCTATACTTTTATTATCTTGGTTGGTATTTTCAACGTTGGCACTTGGTAAATCTATATCAATATTTCCATATTTGTTGAATGTTGTAGAAACCATAAAGAAGATAATTAGTAGAAAAACTATATCGATAAATGGAGTCATATCCATAGGGGTAATCCCTCTTTTTTTTCTGAATCTTCCCATACTATCACCTATTTTTTACCAGTTAAGATATTTATAATTATAGTAGTGATTTTGTCAATATCTCCTTCAGCATTCTCTATTTTTTTAGAAAATATGTTATAGGCAAATATAGTAGGGATAGCAATGATTAATCCGCTAGCAGTTGTAATAAGAGCTTCTGATATTCCACCAGCAACAATAGTAGGATCTCCAGCACCAAATGTAGCCAAATTTTTAAAAGCTTTAATCATACCCGTAACTGTTCCTAGTAAACCAACCATAGTAGCCATATTTCCTATAAGTCCAAGAAGGTGTAATCTTCTTTCAAGAGAACTTATCTCATCAAAGGCTATCTCTTTTAAAAGTTGGTCATAGTAGTGGAAATCCATATTTTTTTCACAACGAGTTAGAAAACCTTTTACTACATATCCAACAGAGTTTTTTTCCTTCTCACAGATAGAGATAGCTCCATCAATATTTCCATTTTGTACCTCTTTAATTATATCTTTCTCAAAGTTTCTATTATGAGTGCCTTCCTTTTTAAAAAAGAAAAAAGCTCTATCTAAAATAATAGTTAAAGCAGTGATAGACATTAGTAGTAATACCCACATTAATGGTCCTCCAGCATTCATATAATACATCATAATAACTTATCCTCCTTAAAATATTTATATCTAAAATTTAGTTTTACAAAGTAATTGTTAAAAAATATAGGATACCTAAAAAGATATCCTATAAAATGATACTATTAATTTTAAAAAAAGTCAAGTTCAAAAAATTTATAAATTATATATTTTGTATAGCAAATTAAAAAGTATGCCCTAAATATAATTCAAATAGTGGAGAAGAGTTATCAATGTTATTAGAAATCATAAAAGTAATAGGTCCTAAGAATGTATCCCAACCAATTCCACCACCATATCCATATTTTTTATCTTTCCAAATTTCTGATTTTTTTTGGAAAGAGAGGTCGGCATCTGAGTATGTAATTACATTGTATTTAGTTAGTAGATATAGTGTTTCAGAAAGATTATATTTCAATCCAAAAGTTCCTATATAAAATTCATCAGTATATCTACCCATAACAGGGAGTCCTGTAAAGGCATAACTTATTTCAGAATTTTTATCCCCCCCTATTCTAAATAATTTATTGTTTTCTAAACCTTCGCCTGATACTTTTCCTAAGCTACCTCCCAATGAGAAGGAAAGTTTTTTAGTAAGAGGAAAGTTCAAAGATAATACTCCTGAAAATCCACTATAATTCTCTTGTTTTTTAAGCTCTTCTCCTGTGAAAGAGATTAAGAAAAGAGATGTTCCCTTAGAAGGAAAAGCTTTATTATCTAAAGTATCTAAATAGAGAAAAGGTTTTAGAAAAGCAAACTGCTTATTTCCTTTAAAATCAGTATATGTTTTATCCCCTTCGTAGTAATTAGTTTGATAGTTTTCATAACCTAATTCAAATCCAGAAACAACACTATTAGAAAATGTACTTCCTATAACAAATTTACTAGTAAATATCTCGCTTTTATATGTAGAGATTTTATCTCCATCTTTATAGATAAAATAAGGAAAATTTTTATATCCTAAGTCCAATGAACCGAGTAATTTAAAATTACCCATCTCATAGAAAGAGACTGTATTGAGTGTAACTTTTGGATATTTTGATACTTCAGCTGTAAGAGTATAGTTTTGTGTCCAAATTCCAAAGTTAGGAACAGTAGTAGATATTTTTACAGAAGCTCCATAGTCTGAGATATAGTTAAGAGAAGTACCTACATTGATACTATCTTTTTCTTTTATTGTAAAAGTAATCTCTTTTTCATTTACTTCATAATAAACCTTTTCTATATATGGGATAGCATAGATTTTTTTTACCCAAAGCTCAATCTCATCTTTGTTGTAGATACCATTATCTTTTTTAGGAGCTAGATTCATTACTTTTTTTTCAGTGAGGATAGAGTTTCCTACCAACTTTATATTTGAAATCTTAAAGTTATTCTCTTCAAGTTTTCTATTTTTTTGTTCATTGAACTCTTTATTATAAGAGAGATTTTTTAATAGGTAATCAAATTTTAATGCAGCTTCCTCTCCCTCTTGAACTAAACTGTTTAAATTAGAGAAATCAATGGTATTGTGCTCTTTTACATTGGGAACAATAAGTATATCAGCTATTTTCTTTTGGAATTTTACATTTTTATTTCCATTATAAGTAGAGATTTTATCAAGAACTGCTACTACATTGGAGTTATTTCCAATCTCAGAGGGATTAGCTCCAATATCTACAGCAATTACTATATCTGCTCCCATCTCAATAGCAGTATCTACAGGAAGATTATTAGTAACTCCACCATCGACATAGAAATTATCTCCATCTTGTACAGGTTCTAAAAAACTTGGTATAGCCATACTCTTAAAAGTGGCGAGAGCTAAATCTCCATTGTCGACTATTACTTCCTCTCCAGTATTTAGATTTGTGGTAATAGCTCTGTATGGAATAGGGAGATTATCAAAGTTTTTAATATTTTCAGCTCTACTAAAAATATTTTTTAACTGAAGATAGATATACTCTCCATTTAAAAATCCCATAGGCAAAGATAGATTCATATCTTTATCAATATTGACTTTAAAAGGGTATTTTTCACTTGCAAATTTATCTTCAATGGTTCTTAAAGTCCTATCCTTATTATTATTCATAAGAGCAAAAAAGTTCATTTCAAGAATAGTTTTTTCTATCTCATCAGGGGAGTATCCTACTGAGTACATAGCACCTATAATACTCCCTGCACTTGTTCCCACAATAAAGTCCACAGGGATTTTATACTCCTCTAGAATTTTTAGAACTCCAATATGTGCAGCTCCTTTTGCTCCACCACCACTTAAAACTAGAGCAATCTTAGGACGAGAGTTAAACTCCCCATTAATAATTTTATCAGAACTACTTTTAGAAATTTTTTCTTTGAGATTTTCCAATCTCTCCTTTTTCTCCATAAGCATATTTATCTCTTGATTTATAGCATCTATTCTCTGCTCTTTACTCTGATATTCCTGTGAGAATATTGAGAGAGATAGGCAGAGGAAAAGTAAAATTTTATAAAACATATAACCTCCTCAAAATATTAATAGATAATTCTCAATAAATATGTTAATATTATATCATATAGAAATTGAACTAGTAAGTCTAATTTTATGAAGGGAGAGAAATGAAACAGAGAAATAAAAGTATGATAGTTCGTTTTAAGATACTTCAAGTAGCTTTAAATGAATTTGCAAATTATAGCTATGAGAAATCTTCTATCAATAGAATATGCACAGAAGGAAATATTTCTAAGGGAGTGATGTATCATCATTTTAAAGATAAAGATGAGCTTTATCTCCTATGTATAAGTTATTGTTATGACACTATGTTAGACTACTATAAAAATAGATTAAAAGAGATAGAAGATTGGAGAGAGGAGATAAAAAGTTTTTTAGATATTAGATATCATTTTTTTAGAGAGTATCCTCTTTTACAAAAGATATTTTTTAATACCTTATTTAAGATGCCAGAGCATTTAAAAACAGAGATAAAAAAGATAACTAAAAGATTAGATGATTTAAACTATGATTTTTCTATGAAAATCTTAAAAAAAATAAAAATTAGACACGGATTAAAGCCAGAGGAGGTTATATTTTTATTAGATGTTATTCAAAATATGCTCAATGAAAAATTTTATGGTAAAGCTCAAGGAGGCGAGGAAATAGAAGAACTTTCTCAAGAGTATAACAAAACAACAGAGAAGTGGATAGATATAATGTTATATGGAATACTTGAAACAGAATAAATTAGACTTATAGGTCTAAAAAGGAGAGGAACTATGAAACTAAAAAGTTTAATAATTTTTCTTTCTCTAGTTATAGTTGGGTGTAATAATACTCAAGTAAAGGAGGAAAAATTTGTAACGGCACAAGAGGAGAGAGAGTATCTGGAAAAATATGGAAATACTTTATCTTTAGAGGAGACTCTTGAAATAGCAAAAGAGAGAAATTTAGATTTGAGAATAAAGGAGCTAGAAAGAGAGATAGCTACTTTAGATAAAAAGATAGCCTTTGGAAACTTTTTACCATCTATAACTTTAGGAGGAAGTTATACAAGGTTAGATGATAATATTAATATAGAGATGGGATTAAATTTGCCTCAACTTCCACCACAAATACCAATAAAATTCCCATCTTCATTGGAAACTAAGCTTATAGATGAGAGCTTTTATACTACTGGTGTAGCTGCACAGATACCTATATTTGTTCCATCTACTTGGTACTTATATAGTGCTAGAAAAAAGGGAGAGGATATCAGTAAATTAGCTGAGAGTTTTGCTGATAAGATGTTACAGCTTCAAGTAATGAGTGAGTATTTTTATATACTAGCTTTGGAAACTGAAAGAGATACCCTTATAAATAATTTGAAATCTTCACAGGAACTAGAGAAGAAAGTGGAAACTTCTTTAAAGGTAGAGGGAGTATTAGAGTGGGAATTACAAAAGGTACAAGCTCTAGTAGAGAGTCAAAAGATAGCTCTAAATAAAAATGAGAGAGATTTAAAAATAGCAAAAATGAATTTAAAAAGAACTCTTAATCTAAACTTACAAGAGGATATAAAGTTGGAGAGTATTGAGAGTGTAGAGGTAGAATTACCTACTTTGGAAGATTGTATATATAATGCTCTCAATGGAAATGAGATTTTACAGATAACAGAAAAGGGAAAAGAGATAAATGAGGATTTAAAGAAAATTGCTATAACTAATTTTTTACCTAAGATAGTTTTAGGTGGAGGATATATAAATAATAGTAACCAGACTTTAGCTGACCCTGATTTTCTTTTTGGAAATGTAACAGGAGTGATTTCCATATTCAATGGATTTAAAAATGTTAATGAGTATAAAAAAGTTGTAAGAAGAGAAAAAATTGGAGAGCTTACTTTAGAAAAGCAGTTTATGACTACTGTATTAGAGGTAACTAAGGCTTATGAAAATGTAAAGACTACTCAAGAACTATGGAGAATGGCAAGATTAAACTATGAAGCAGAGATAGGTAAGCTAAATCAGAGAAAAGTGGAGAGAAGAGTAGAGATGATAGGAGACGAGGAGTATTACAAAGCATTGGCTGAGTATAATGAAGCTCTCAGTCTAAAAGAGAAGGTACAGTATCAATATGAAATGGCTTTAGGAGCACTTAGTATAGCTATGGGTAAAGCACCATTTAGAGGAGGAAATTAGGGTTATGAAATTAAAAATTATGATATTTATATTAGGAGTTGCACTATTAGGATGTGAAAAAGAGGTAAAAGAGGTAATTAGACCTGTACAGACAGAGGTAGTGTCATCTCTTCCACAAAAGTTGTATTTAGAATATCCAGCTATTGTAATTTCAGAAAATGAAACATTACTGTCATTTAGAGTGGCAGGGGCTATTGAAAAAATGGAAGTAGAGATTGGAAGCTTTGTAAAAAAAGGCGATGTGATAGCTAGAATGGATAAAAGAGATTATGAAGTTCAGCTAAAAGCCTTTGAAAATAAGAGTAAGGTAGCAAAAGGAGCTTACGAATCAGCTAAGGCTGTAGCTGAAAATGCTAGAAAGCAATATCAAAGAGTGGAAACTCTTTATAAAGAGAAGGCTATTCCTAAGAAAAGTTATGATGAGGCATTAGCTGGAGTAAAATCTGCAAGTGCTGGAGAGTTAGCTATGTTGTCTCAATATCAAGAGGCTTTACAAGGAGTGGAGAATTGTAAAAACCAATTGAAAGATACAGAGTTGAAAGCTCCTTATGATGGATATATAAGTAAAAAAATAATGGGAGAGGGAAGTGTTGTAGGAGCTGGAATACCTGTTGTAGCAATATCCTCTGAAAGTAGTAAGCAAGTGAGAATAAATGTATCTGAAAGAGATATAAAGGGAATAGAAAGTGGAGTAGGAGAGTTTATTATTGATAATAAGCATTATAAACTACAAGTAGCTGAGATAGGAAAAGTAATGAGTGTTGGAAAGATGACTTACCCTGTAACTTTTAACTTTATAGAAAATAGTAGTGATATTTTAGTAGATACAATGGGAATGGTAAAATTAGAGAGTGATACTCAGGAGAGAGATGAGGTAACTATTCCAGTAGAGGCAATCTTTGAGAGAGATGGAAAGAGTAGAGTTTGGGTATACTCAGATGGAAAAGTTGTAAGTAAAGAGGTAGAGATGGTAGCTCCATATGATAATGGTAAGATAATCATATCAGGAGTAGAAGTAGGAGAGAAGGTTGTAACTAGAGGGGTACACGAGTTGAGTGAAGAGCAGAAAGTAAAGGAGTTACAACCATTTACTGAGACAAATGTTGGAAAAGTATTATAGGAGGAGAATATGAAATTTATAGATTACTCGATAAAAAATACAGTAGTTGTAAGATTTTTAGTTTTTCTCTTGATAATAGGAGGAATATTTTCCTACAACAAATTGGGTAAATTAGAGGACCCAGAATTTAAGATAAAGGAAGCTTTGGTAATAACTCTTTATCCAGAAGCTGATGCACATACAGTGGAGTTACAGGTAACGGATAAGATAGAGGAGGCAGTGAATAAGTTACCTAACATAGACTATATTCAATCTGTATCTAAACCTGGGTATTCAGAGGTAAAGATAAAATTAGATGAGGGAATTCCTGCTGATGAGGTAGAACAGTATTGGGATAATTTAAGAAAAAAAGTAAATGATGCTAAGTTGTCTCTTCCATTGGGGACACTACCATCTATTGTTTTAGATGACTATGGTTCTGTATATGGAATGTTTCTAGCTGTAACTAGTGATGGGTATACACATTCAGAGCTACAAAAATATACTGAATATATTACAAAGGAGTTAAACTCTATATCAGGAATTACTCAAGTAGCTATTTTTGGAAAGACAAGTGATGCCATTAATGTAATAATAGATAGAGAAAAGATTAACTCTATAGGACTTAATACAAAACTTATAGCTACTACTCTGCTTAGTGAAAATCTAATTTCAGGAGGAGGGGTAGTAGACTATGGAAATCTAAGAGTTCCTATAAGATTAAATAATGAAGTAAAATCTTTAAAAGATTTAGAAAACTTAGTGGTATTTTCTAAAAAACTACCTGATGGAAGTAATCAGATAGTGAGATTAGCAGATGTAGCTACTATAAAAGAGGGGTATGTAGAACCAATTACTCAAAAAATGTATTTCAACAATAAGATGGCTATGGGTATATCTCTATCTCCAGAAAAGGGAACAAATGTTGTAAAAACTGGAGAGGAGATAGATAGAAAAATAGAAGAGATAAAGGAAAAACTTCCAGTGGGGATAAATATAGAGAAGGTATATTATCAACCAGATTTAGTAACTTCTGCAATAGATAATTTTGTAATCAATTTAATATTATCAGTAATTACAGTAGTAGGAGTACTACTTTTCACTATGGGTATGAGAAGTGGACTTATAATAGGAAGTGGGCTTGTTCTTTCAATTCTAGGAACACTTATCTTTATGTATGGAATGAAAATAGATATGCAAAGGGTATCTTTAGGTTCATTTATAATAGCTATGGGAATGTTAGTAGATAACTCCATAGTTATAGTAGATGGTGTCCTTGTAAGAAGAAGTAAAGGAATGGCAATGGAAGAAGCGCTAAAGGAGTCTACGTATAAGCCAGCTATTCCACTATTGGGAGCTACTTTAATAGCAGCTATAGCATTTTTACCAGGGGCAATTATGCCTACATATGTAGGGGAATATGTGAGCTCATCTTTTTGGGTAATAGGAATATCTCTTCTACTTAGTTGGGTACTATGTCTTACTCAGACACCAGTATATTGTAAACTCTATCTTGAAGGTGGAAAGGTTCCTGAAGAAAGTGAAAGAGAGAAAAAATTCTATGAGAAAGCTAAGAGATTTTTAATTACACTTTTAAATAGAAGAAAGATTGTACTTACTATATTGATAGGAGCTTTTTTAGGAAGTTGTTTACTATTTTTAGCTATACCTAAAACATTTTTCCCTGATTCGGATAAAAAGGGATTTACTATTAATATGTGGGCACCAGAGGGAAGTAAGACTGAGATAATAGAGGAAGCTAGTAAAAAGTTAAAAGATTATCTTTTACAAGATGAGGGAGTGGTAAATATAACTACTACCATAGGGGCTTCTCCATCAAGATATTACACAGCTACTATCCCAGAGATGCCTAACCCATCTTTTGCTCAGCTTATATTAAATGTAAAAAAAGTAAAAGATGTAGAGAGAGTGGGAGCAAGGGCAGTAGACTTTGCCAATGAAAATATAGCTGGAGTAACTGTAAGTGTAAAAAAATATCCTAATGGAGTACCAGCACAATATCCAATAGAGATAGCTTTTTCGGGACCAGACCCACAAGTACTTAGAAATTTGGCTCAAGAGGCTATGAATATAATGAAAACTTCTCCAAGAGCTTTAAATGTAAAAAATAACTGGAGAAATAAGTTACTTGCTTGGGAAGCAGACTACTCTCAAGCAAAGGGAAGAAGAGCTAATATCTCTCCACTGGATTTAGGAACAGGACTTATGAGAAGTGGAGAGGGAATGCCAATAGGTAAGATAAAACAAGATGATAAACAGGTTACTGTTTTATTAAAAGAGAAGGGAAATGAAGAGAAAAACCAATTAACTAATATAGAGCAAACTCCAATCTGGGGATTGAGTTTAGAAGCACAACCACTATCTTCTGTAACTAATGGAGGAGAATTTGTATTTGAAGAGGGACAGGTATGGAGAAGAGATAGAGTGAGAACTATAACTGTTCAGTGTGATGTACCAGTGGGGGTGGCAGCTGAAGATGTAAGAAAAGAGTTTAAGGATAGGATAGAAAAGATGGAGTTACCAAAAGGGTATAGTATGAAATGGTTGGGAGAGGCTTATGAACAGGAAAAAAATAATATGGCAATAGCTATGGCTACACCAGTACCAGCAATACTTATGCTTATAATCTGTGTTTTACTTTTTGCTAATATAAAGACTCCTATACTTATAGCAATAACTTTACCATTAGCTATGATAGGAATAGCACCAGGACTTGCTATCACAGGAAAAAGCTTTGGATTTATGTCAATAATAGGAGCTCTTTCATTGACAGGAATGATGATAAAAAATGTAATTGTTATGATGGATGAGATTAACTATGAGATAGATGTACTTAAGAAAGATAGATTTATAGCCTTAGTAGATTCTGCTGTAAGCAGAATAAGATCAGTAGGACTAGCAGCTCTTACTACAATATTTGGAATGATACCACTATTATGGGATCCACTTTATGGAGATATGGCAGCTACTATAATCTTTGGATTATTTGCTTCAACTATGCTTACACTATTTATTTTCCCAGTAATCTATGGTACTGTTAATAAGATTTATCCTAAAGAGAGTTAAGAAAAAATAACTAGGAAAAAGATACCTAGGTATTAAAAGATTCCTACCCTAGTAATAAAAAAATGGGGAGGGTATTCACAAAAAAATTCCTATCCTATTCGTGAAAAGAAGAAGTATAATAATATAAATATAATAATACAAGATAAATAATAATTATATATAGTGAAGTATTGAGAAAATTTTCATATAAAAGTATAGTTAAATTAATTTATATAAAGAAGTTATTTTTATAAGAGGAATATTAAAAAAAATATGCTATAATAAATAGAATGATAAAATTTTTTGAAAGGAAATTTAGAGATGGCACTTTTACAAGTTAATGATTTATATATGGGATTTTCAGGGGAAACACTATTTAAAAATATAAGTTTCTCGGTAGATGAAAAGGATAAGATAGGAATAATAGGAATAAATGGAGCAGGAAAATCTACTCTAATAAAGATACTTTTAGGGCTGGAATATGATGAGGTAGACCCTGCTACAAATCAGAGAGGAACTATTGCTAAAAAAGGTGGATTAAAAATAGGATACCTTTCTCAAAATCCAAATTTAAATAAAGAGAATACCGTATTTGAAGAGCTAATGACTGTATTTGATAATCTTAGACAGGACTACCATAGAATACAGGAGCTAAATATAATCTTAGCTGAAAATTTAGATGACTTTGATAAGACTATGGAAGAGCTGGGAAAGATTACAGCTAGATATGAGCAAAATGAGGGATATGCTGTTGAGTATAAGGTTAAACAGATTTTAAATGGACTTAGTTTAGCAGAGAGCCTCTGGAATAATAAGGTTGGAGATTTATCTGGAGGACAGATGTCAAGGGTAGCTCTAGGAAAAATCCTACTTGAAGAGCCAGAGCTTCTAATATTAGACGAGCCAACTAACCACTTGGATTTGAATGCAATAGAGTGGCTTGAAAAGATGCTAAAAGACTATAAAAAAGCTGTAATGGTAATTTCCCATGACGTATATTTCTTAGATAATGTGGTAAATAGAATTTTTGAGATGGAAGGAAAAACTCTTAAAACTTACAATGGAAACTATACAGACTATACTATTCAAAAGGAAGCCTATATTACAGGAGCTGTAAAAGCTTTTGATAAAGAGCAAGATAAGATAAGAAAGATGGAAGAGTTTATCAGAAGGTATAAGGCAGGAGTAAAATCTAAACAGGCTAGAGGAAGAGAAAAGATTTTGAACAGAATGGAGAAGATGGAAAATCCTGTAATCAGTAGAAAAAATATGAAGCTAAAATTTGAAACTGACTTGACAAGTGTAGATTTAGTATTGAGAATAAAGGATTTATCTAAATCTTTTGATGGGCAAAAAATATTTTCAAATATAAACTTAGATGTTTATAGAGGAGATAGAATAGGAATAATAGGAAAGAACGGAGTAGGAAAATCTACACTATTAAAGATAGTAAACTCACTAGAAACTGCTTCTAGTGGAGAGTTTAAAATAGGAGATAGAGTAAAGATAGGTTACTATGACCAAAACCACCAAGGACTAAATCTAAATAGAACTATCATAGAGGAACTTATGTATAACTTTACACTAAGTGAGGAGCAAGCAAGAAATATCTGTGGTGGATTTTTATTTAGTGAAGATGATGTATATAAGGAGATAAAAAGTTTAAGTGGAGGAGAGAAGGCTAGAGTTGCTTTTATGAAACTTATGCTAGAAAAACCAAACTTCTTAATACTAGACGAGCCGACTAACCACTTAGATATCTACTCTAGAGAGATATTAGAGGAGGCACTTGAGGATTATACAGGAACTATCTTAGTTGTATCCCACGATAGAAATTTCTTAGACTGTGTTGTAAATAGTATCTATGAGATAAAAAAAGATGGAGCTGTTATGTTCAAAGGAGATTATAATAGCTACTTACAACAGAGAGATAATATAAAGGCGAAAGATGAGAGTAAGGATAAGGCTGTACTTAGCTACGAGGAGCAAAAGAAAAATAAAAATAGAATCTCATCTCTTGAGAAAAAAATAGTAAAAGCTGAAGAGACTCTTGCTAAGCTGGAAGAGAAGAAAGCTCTAAAAGAGGAAGAGTATAATGAGGCAGGAAGAGTAAATGACTTAGATAAACTTCTTACTATTCAAAAGGAACTAGAAGATTTTGATATGGAGATAATGACAATGATGGAAGAGTGGGAGAGTTTAGAAGAGGAATTGAAAGAGTTAAAAGAGAGTATTTAGAGAGAAGAGTAAAATCTTCTCTTTTTTAATATGATGAAAAAGCAAAAAATATAGTATAATATTAATAAGTAAAAAGGAGATGGTAAAGATGAGAAAATATATATTATTAGGAATTTTATCAGTAGTATTAATTGGGTGTAGTAATACTTCTTCTAAAATAGAATTGACACCATCAGAAATAAGAGAAGTAGAAAATAATCAAAATGAAATAGCAGGAATATTGATAAAAAAGGCAATATTAAAAGATATGAATGGATATAAATATGATAGAGAAGAAAAAGAAGCTTTAGATGAAGCTAAAGAAAATTTAGAAATAGAATTTTATTTGAATAGGTTAGCTACTAAAAGAGCAAAAGTAACAGATGAACAAGTGATAAATATATATGAAGCAAATAAAGATCAATTGAAAAATATATCACCTGAGATAGCTCTTCCGCAGATAAAAGAGCAATTATTACTTCAACAGGTAAATTTTGAAAAGATAAACTATATAAATTCTCTAATTGAAAAATATAATTTAAATGATATATTTAAATCTTATTCAAATACTTTAAAGGTAGAAGAGAAAACAGAGATAAAAAATAATAAAAAATAGCTTTATATTTTTCAAAAATTATGATATAATAAGAAGGATTTATAAAATGTAGCTATATTTTTATTGACTTTTTGGTAATAAACCATTATAATATCTAAGTTATATTAAATATTAAAATAAATAAAAAATTAGGAAGGAGGGTAAAATGCCTACTTTAAGTCAATTAGTAAAAAATGGTAGAGACACTCTATCAGAAAAGAAAAAATCACCAGCATTACAAGGAAACCCACAAAGAAGAGGAGTTTGTGTAAGAGTTTATACTACTACACCTAAGAAACCTAACTCAGCTTTAAGAAAGGTTGCCAGAGTAAAATTAACTAATGGAATCGAAGTTACTTGTTATATTCCTGGAGAGGGACACAACTTACAAGAGCACTCAATCGTACTTGTAAGAGGAGGAAGAACAAAAGACTTACCAGGGGTTAGATATAAAGTTATAAGAGGAGCTTTAGATACAGCTGGAGTTGCTAAGAGAAAACAATCAAGATCTAAATATGGAGCTAAAAAAGCGTAATTATAGGGAGGTGAACAGTTAAAAATGTCAAGAAGAAGAGCAGCAGTAAAAAGAGATGTACTACCTGATTCTAGATATTCTGATAAGGTGGTAACTAAAGTTATCAACTCAATCATGTTAGATGGTAAAAAAGCAATAGCAGAAGGAATATTCTATTCAGCTATGGATTTAATAAAAGAGAAAACTGGTCAAGAGGGGTACGATGTATTTAAACAAGCTTTAGAAAACATCAAACCACAAATCGAAGTTAGATCAAGAAGAATTGGAGGAGCTACTTACCAAGTACCAGTAGAAGTTAAAGCAGATAGACAACAAACTTTAGCTATCAGATGGTTAACTCTTTACACAAGACAAAGAAAAGAGTATGGTATGATCGAGAAGTTAGCAGCAGAATTAATCGCAGCAGCTAACAACGAGGGAGCTACTATTAAGAAGAAAGAAGATACATATAAAATGGCAGAAGCTAACAGAGCTTTCGCACACTATAAAATCTAATTATTCTGTATAGACAATTAATTCGTTTTAAAAAATTCGAGGAGGAAATTTTTAATGGCTAGGAAAGTTTCATTAGATATGACTAGAAACGTTGGAATCATGGCTCATATCGACGCAGGAAAAACTACTACTACTGAAAGAATCCTATTCTATACAGGAGTAGAGCACAAATTAGGAGAGGTTCACGAAGGAGCCGCTACAATGGACTGGATGGAGCAAGAGCAAGAAAGAGGTATTACAATTACTTCAGCAGCTACAACTTGTTTCTGGAGAGGACATAGAATAAATATAATAGACACACCAGGACACGTGGACTTTACAGTAGAGGTTGAAAGATCTCTTAGAGTTCTAGACGGAGCAGTTGCAGTATTCTCAGCAGTTGACGGAGTACAACCTCAATCAGAAACTGTATGGAGACAAGCTGACAAATATAAAGTACCAAGAATTGCATTCTTCAATAAAATGGACAGAATTGGTGCTGACTTCAGCATGTGTGTAAACGATATTAAAGAAAAATTAGGAGCAAATCCTGTACCTATTCAATTACCAATCGGAGCAGAGGACAACTTCGAAGGAATAGTAGATTTAATAAAAATGCATGAAGTAGTATGGCCAGTTGACTCAGACAACGGACAAAACTTCGAAATAAGAGAAATCAGAGCAGAATTAAAAGATCAAGCTGAAGAATTAAGACAACATATGCTAGAGTCAATCGTTGAAACTAGCGATGAGTTAATGGAAAAATTCTTTGGTGGAGAAGAGATTACTGAAGAGGAAATCAGATCAGCTCTAAGAGTTGCTACAATAGATAACGTAATCGTTCCAGTAACTTGTGGAACTGCGTTCAAAAATAAAGGAGTTCAAGCATTACTTGACGCTATCGTTGATTACATGCCAGCTCCAACAGACGTTGCAATGGTAAAAGGAACAGATATGAAAGATCCTTCTATCGAAATCGATAGAGAAATGTCTGACGAAGCTCCATTCGCAGCTTTAGCATTCAAAGTTATGACTGACCCATTTGTTGGAAAGTTAACATTCTTTAGAGTATATGCTGGAATCGTAGAGAAAGGATCTTATGTTCTAAACTCTACAAAAGGTAAAAAAGAGAGAATGGGAAGAATTCTTCAAATGCACGCTAACAAAAGAGAAGAAATCGATGCAGTTTACTGTGGAGATATCGCTGCAGCAGTAGGATTAAAAGAAACTACTACTGGAGACACTCTATGTGCTGAAGATGCACCAATCGTTCTTGAGAAAATGGAATTCCCTGAGCCAGTTATCTCAGTTGCTGTTGAGCCAAAAACAAAAGCTGACCAAGAGAAAATGGGAATCGCTTTATCAAAACTAGCTGAGGAAGACCCTACTTTCAAAGTTAAGACTGATGAAGAAACTGGACAAACAATAATTTCAGGAATGGGAGAACTTCACCTTGAAATTATCGTAGATAGAATGAAGAGAGAGTTTAAAGTTGAATCTACAGTAGGTAAACCACAAGTTGCTTACAGAGAGACAATTTTAGGAACTACTGATCAAGAAGTTAAATATGCTAAGCAATCAGGAGGAAGAGGACAATACGGACACGTTAAAATTATCCTTGAGCCAAATCCTGGTAAAGACTTCGAGTTTGTTAACAAAATCACTGGAGGAGTTATCCCTAGAGAGTATATTCCTGCAGTAGAAAAAGGATGTAGAGAAGCTCTTGAAAGTGGAGTTGTTGCAGGATACCCTATGGTTGATGTAAAAGTAACTCTATATGATGGATCATACCACGAAGTTGACTCATCAGAGATGGCGTTCAAAGTTGCAGGATCAATGGCTGTTAAACAAGCTGCTGCAAAATCTAACCCAATCATCCTTGAGCCAGTATTCAAAGTAGAAGTAACTACTCCAGAAGAGTACATGGGAGATATCATCGGAGACTTAAACTCTAGAAGAGGAATGATCGGTGGAATGATCGATAGAAATGGTGCTAAGATCATAACTGCTAAAGTACCTTTATCAGAAATGTTCGGATATGCAACTGACTTAAGATCTAAATCTCAAGGAAGAGCTAACTACTCAATGGAATTCTCTGAGTACACTCAAGTACCAGCTTCAATCCAAAAAGCTATCCAAGAGCAAAGAGGAAAATAATAACCCTTTGTTTATAAAAATATAAAATAAAAAAGGTTGGTGCAAAGCACCAACCACAACTAATAAATAAAAAACCTTAGGAGGAGAATTTAAATGGCTAAAGAAAAATTCGAAAGAAGCAAACCGCACGTTAACATCGGAACAATCGGACACGTTGACCACGGAAAAACAACAACAACAGCAGCTATATCTAAAGTATTATCAGACTTAGGACTAGCTCAAAGAGTAGACTTCGATAACATCGACGCAGCTCCAGAAGAAAAAGAAAGAGGAATCACAATCAACACAGCTCACATCGAGTACGAAACAGAAAAAAGACACTATGCGCACGTTGACTGTCCAGGACACGCTGACTACGTTAAAAACATGATAACAGGAGCAGCTCAAATGGACGGAGCAATCCTAGTAGTTTCTGCAGCAGATGGACCAATGCCTCAAACAAGAGAGCACATCCTACTATCAAGACAAGTTGGAGTACCATACATCGTAGTATACTTAAACAAAGCTGATATGGTAGACGACGCTGAGTTATTAGAGTTAGTAGAAATGGAAGTAAGAGAGTTATTAAATGAGTACGGATTCCCAGGAGATGACGTACCAGTAATAGCTGGATCATCATTAGGAGCATTAAACGGAGAGCAACAATGGGTTGACAAAATCATCGAATTAATGAACGCAGTAGATGAGTACATCCCAACTCCAGAAAGAGCAGTAGATCAACCATTCTTAATGCCAATAGAAGACGTATTTACAATAACAGGAAGAGGAACAGTTGTAACAGGAAGAGTAGAAAGAGGAATAATCAAAGTTGGAGAAGAAGTAGAAATAGTTGGAATCAAACCTACAACTAAAACAACTTGTACAGGAGTAGAAATGTTCAGAAAACTACTTGACCAAGGACAAGCAGGAGACAACATAGGAGCTCTATTAAGAGGAACTAAGAAAGAAGACGTAGAAAGAGGACAAGTATTAGCAAAACCAGGATCAATCACTCCTCATACAAACTTCAAAGGAGAAGTATATGTATTAACTAAAGAAGAGGGAGGAAGACATACTCCATTCTTCTCAGGATACAGACCACAATTCTATTTCAGAACAACTGACATAACAGGAGCAATCACATTACCAGAAGGAGTAGAAATGGTAATGCCAGGAGATAACATTGCAATGACAGTAGAATTAATACACCCAATCGCAATGGAAACAGGATTAAGATTCGCTATCAGAGAAGGTGGAAGAACAGTAGCTTCTGGAGTAGTTGCAGAAATCATAAAATAGTTAATAATAAAATAGTTTAAATACCCAGATTATTCTGGGTATTTTTTTTCTAAAAATATTTTCTTAGCTATAAAAAAGCTTAGAAAAACCTAAAAAGCAAGCTTTGAAAAAAATGTAAAAAATATTAAAAAAAAACTAAAAAAAAGCTTTTCTTTTTTGAGAAAGTATGATATACTCTTTAAAGTGTATAAGGATATTTGAAAATCCTTAAAGATAATTTTCAAGGAGGTGTAAAGTAATAAATGGCTTCTAACAAATTAAGAATCTACTTAAAAGCTTATGATCACACTTTATTAGATCAATCAGCTAAGAAAATAGCGGAAGTTGCTAAAAAGTCTGGAGCGGAAATCGCAGGACCTATGCCATTACCTACTAAAATTAGAAAGTACACTGTATTAAGATCAGTGCATGTAAACAAGGATTCAAGAGAACAATTTGAAATGAGAGTACACAGAAGAATGGTTGAGATCAACAATTCTACACAAAAGACAATAGCTTCGTTAACAGCAGTTAACTTACCAGCTGGTGTTGGAATAGAAATCAAACAAATCTAATAGTTGATTTTTAGAAAAACATTGTAAGGTTATATTTCGAGTAATTTGATTTGTTTGATAAGAGGATTATCGGAATAAAAATTTTCCTTACAGAATAATACAAGTTGGCGCTTTTTTTTAAAGCAGGGTGGTAGAACCACGAGGTCAAGTTGTCAACCAATATATTATTTGATGGAGGTAGAAACATGTCAGGAATTTTAGCTAAAAAAATTGGAATGACTCAAATTTTTGAAGACGGAAAATTCATTCCAGTAACAGTTGTTGAAGCTGGTCCTAACTTCGTACTACAAAAGAAAACTGTAGAAAACGATGGATATACAGCTCTACAATTAGGATTTGATGAGAAAAAAGAGAAAAACACTACTAAACCAGTAATGGGAATCTTCAAGAAAGCAGGAGTAAATCCTCAAAGATTCGTAAAAGAATTAAGAGTAGACTCAGTTGAAGGTTATGAATTAGGACAAGAGATAAAAGTTGATGTTCTAGCTGGAGTAGAGTTCGTAGATATTACAGGAACTTCAAAAGGTAAAGGAACATCAGGAGTTATGAAGAGACACGGATTCGGTGGAAACAGAGCTTCTCACGGGGTATCTAGAAACCACAGATTAGGTGGATCTATCGGAATGTCAACTTGGCCTGGAAAAGTATTAAAAGGAAAAAGAATGGCTGGACAATATGGAAATGAAACTGTAACAGTTCAAAACCTAAAAGTAGTTAAAGTTGATGCAGAAAACAACTTATTACTAATCAAAGGTGCTGTACCTGGTTCAAAAAATAGTTACATAGTTGTTAAACCAGCTGTAAAAAAATAATTCATTAGTAGATGTGGAAGGAGGAAAATAATGGCAGTTTTAAACATATATAACTTGACAGGAACTCAAACTGGAACTGTAGAAGTTAAAGATACAGTGTTTGGGATTGAGCCTAATCAAGCAGTACTTCACGAAGTACTAACTGCAGAATTAGCAGCTGCTAGACAAGGAACTGCAGCTACTAAGACGAGAGCAATGGTTAGAGGAGGAGGAAGAAAACCTTTCAAACAAAAGGGAACTGGTAGAGCAAGACAAGGAAGTATCAGAGCTCCTCACATGGTTGGAGGAGGAGTAACATTCGGACCTCAACCAAGATCATATGAGAAAAAAGTAAACAAGAAAGTAAGAAACTTAGCATTAAGATCAGCTTTATCTGCTAAAGTTGCAAACGGAGATGTATTAGTTCTAGATGGAACTATCGAAACTCCAAAAACAAAAACAATAGTTGCTTTAACAAATGCTATAAATGCAACTAACAAACAATTATTCGTAGTAAACGATTTAGCAGAGATGAATGATTACAACTTATACTTATCAGTAAGAAACTTAGAGAACGCAGTTGTATTACAACCAAACGAAATCGGAGTTTACTGGTTATTAAAACAAGAGAAAGTAATCATCACTAAAGAAGCACTAACTACAATAGAGGAGGTGCTTGGATAATGACAGCTTATGATATCATCAAAAGACCTGTTATCACTGAGAAAAGTGAAATGTTAAGAAGAGAGTATAACAAATATACTTTCGAAGTAAACACAAAAGCAAACAAAATTCAAATAAGAAAAGCTGTAGAGGAAATATTTAACGTAAAAGTTGAGTCTGTATCTACTTTAAACTCTAAACCAGTTGTAAAAAGACACGGAATGAAACTTTACAAAACTCAAGCTAAAAAGAAGGCTATCGTTAAGTTAGCACAAGGAAGCACAATTACTTACTTCAAAGAAGTGTAATTAATATATAACGGCTAAAGATATATATAGGTCTAAAGAATAAGGAATTTTTTCGGAGGTTAAGCAAAAATGGCTATTAGAAAAATGAAACCTATTACTAACGGACAAAGAGGAATGTCTAGATTAGTTAATACGGATTTAGATAATGTAAGACCTGAAAAGTCTTTAACTGTACCTTTAAAATCTGCATATGGTAGAGACAACTATGGACATAGAACATGTAGAGATAGACAAAAAGGACACAAAAGACTTTACAGAATTATCGATTTCAAGAGAAATAAATTAGATATACCTGCTAGAGTAGAATCTATCGAGTATGATCCAAACAGAACAGCTAATATAGCTCTTTTATTCTACGTAGATGGAGAAAAAAGATATATACTAGCTCCTAAAGGACTAAAAAAAGGTGACATGGTTATGGCAGGATCTCAAGCTGAGATTAAACCAGGAAACGCACTTAAAATAAAAGATATGCCAGTAGGGGTTCAAATTCATAATATTGAACTACAAAGAGGAAAGGGAGGACAATTAGTTAGATCTGCAGGAACTGCAGCAAGACTAGTTGCAAAAGAAGGAACTTACTGTCACGTAGAGTTACCATCTGGAGAATTAAGATTAATCCACGGTGAGTGTATGGCTACAATCGGTGAAGTAGGAAACTCAGAACACAGCTTAGTACAAATTGGTAAAGCTGGAAGAAACAGACATATGGGTAAAAGACCTCATGTAAGAGGATCTGTAATGAACCCAGTTGATCACCCTCATGGAGGAGGAGAAGGAAAAAATCCTGTAGGTAGAAAAGCTCCATTAACACCTTGGGGAAAACCTGCTTTAGGTGTTAAAACTAGAGGTAAGAAAACTACAGATAAGTTTATCGTAAGAAGAAGAAACGATAAGTAATTCTAAATTCGAGAGGAGGCTAACAAGGAATGGCTAGATCATTAAAAAAAGGACCTTTCTGTGACCACCACTTAATGAAAAAAGTTGAAGATGCAGTAGCTACTGGAAACTTAAAAGCAGTTATTAAGACTTGGTCAAGAAGATCAACTATATTCCCTAACTTCATTGGATTAACTTTTGGTGTATATAACGGGAAAAAACACATCCCTGTTCACGTAACTGAGCAAATGGTTGGGCACAAATTAGGAGAGTTCGCTCCAACTAGAACTTACTACGGACATGGAGTAGACAAGAAAAAGAAAAAATAATTTAAGCATATATTTGAGAAAGTAAAGAGGAGGTTGGACTAGTGGAAGCTAGAGCAATTACGAGATACGTAAGAATGTCTCCTAGAAAAGCTAGATTAGTAGCTGACTTAGTGAGAGGAAAATCAGCACTAGAAGCATTAGATATTCTAGAATTTACAAATAAAAAAGCAGCTAGATTAATAAAGAAGACATTAGCATCAGCTATTGCTAATGCAACTAACAACTTCAAAATGGACGAAGACAAGTTAGTAGTTTCAACAATTATGATAAATGATGGACCAGCTCTTAAGAGAATAATGCCTAGAGCTATGGGAAGAGCAGATATAATCAGAAAGCCAACAGCTCACATTGTTGTTGCTGTTTCTGAAAAGTAGTTTAAGGAGGTAAGACTGTGGGACAAAAAGTAGACCCTAGAGGACTAAGACTTGGAATTACAAGATCTTGGGATTCTAACTGGTATGCAGATAAAAAGGAATACGCTAAGTACTTCCATGAAGATGTAAAAATCAGAGAGTATGTTAAGAAAAACTACTTCCACGCAGGAATAGCAAAAGTAAAAATTGAAAGAACTTCTCCTTCAAATGTAGTAGTTCTTGTTTACACAGCTAAAGCGGGAATAATCATCGGAAGAAAAGGTGCTGAAATAGATAACTTAAGAGTAAATCTTGAGAAATTAACTGGAAAGAAAGTAACTGTAAAAGTACAAGAAGTTAAAGAGTTTAACAAAGATGCTGTACTTGTAGCAGAAAATATAGCTACTTCAATCGAAAAAAGGGTAGCATACAAAAGAGCTGTAAGCCAAGCTGTAATGAGAGCTATGAGAGCTGGAGCTAAAGGAATCAAAGTTATGGTTTCAGGAAGACTAAATGGAGCAGAAATTGCCAGAGCTGAGTGGGTAGTTGAAGGAAAAGTTCCTTTACATACATTAAGAGCTGATATTGATTATGCAACAGCAACAGCTCACACAACTTATGGAGCTCTTGGAATAAAAGTATGGGTTTTCCATGGTGAAGTTCTTCCAACTAAAAGGGAAGGAGGAGAAGCGTAGTCATGTTAATGCCAAAAAGAACAAAACATAGAAAAATGTTTAGAGGTAGAATGAAAGGTACAGCTCAAAGAGGAAACACTGTAGCATTCGGAGATTATGGACTACAAGCTCTTGAGCCACACTGGATAACAAATAGACAAATCGAGTCATGCAGGGTTGCAATCAACAGAACATTCAAAAGAGAAGGAAAAACTTTCATAAGAATATTCCCTGACAAACCAATTACAGCTAGACCAGCTGGAGTGAGAATGGGTAAAGGTAAAGGAAGCGTTGAAGGTTGGGTAGCAGTAGTACTACCAGGAAGAATAATGTTCGAAGTTTCTGGAGTAACAGAAGAGAAAGCTTTAGCAGCATTAAGAAAAGCTTCTATGAAACTTCCTGTAAGATGTAAAATAGTAAAAAGAGAGAATGGTGGTGAAAACTAATGAGAGCTAAGGAAATAAGAGAAATGTCAACTGAAGACTTAGTTGTTAAGTGTAAAGAGCTTAAGGAAGAGTTATTCAACCTAAAGTTCCAACTTTCATTAGGTCAACTTACTAACACTGCTAAAATCAGAGAAGTTAGAAGAGAAATTGCTAGAATAAATACAATCTTAAATGAAAGATAATCTCATTCATATATAAATTGATTCTTAGGAAGAGGAGGTTAATGTCTTGAGAAACGAAAGAAAAGTAAGAGAAGGAATAGTTGTTTCTGATAAAATGGATAAAACTATCGTTGTTGCAATAGAAACAATGGCTTTACACCCAATCTATAAGAAGAGAGTAAAAAGCACTACTAAGTTTAAAGCTCACGATGAAAATAATGTAGCTCAAACTGGAGATAGAGTAAAAATTATGGAAACTAGACCATTATCAAGAGATAAAAGATGGAGACTAGTAGAGATTGTTGAGAAAGCTAGATAATTCCAATTATTGTGAGAGGAGGATAATTTAATGGTACAACAACAAACTATCCTTAACGTTGCTGATAACTCAGGTGCAAAAAAATTAATGATAATCAGAGTACTTGGTGGATCTAAAAAAAGATTCGGAAAAATCGGAGACATCGTTGTAGCATCTGTTAAAGAAGCGATCCCTGGTGGAAACGTAAAAAAAGGTGACGTAGTTAAGGCTGTAATAGTTAGAACTAAAAAAGAATTAAGAAGAGAAGATGGATCATATATAAAATTTGATGATAACGCAGGAGTTATAATCAATAACAACAATGAACCAAAAGCAACAAGAATATTTGGACCAGTTGCAAGAGAGTTAAGAGCTAAAAACTTTATGAAGATTTTATCTCTAGCTCCAGAAGTAATCTAATAATCGAGAGAGGAGGCTAATATCGTGGCTAAACCTAAAATTAAATTTATACCAGAAACTTTACATGTAAAAACTGGAGATATGGTTTATGTAATATCTGGTAAAGATAAAGGTAAAACAGGTAAAGTTGTAAAAGTATTCCCTAAAAAAGGAAAAGTTGTAGTTGAAGGAATAAATATAGTAACTAAACATATGAAGCCAACTCCAATAAACCCACAAGGTGGAGTTGTTAGCAAACCAGCTGCTATATTCTCATCTAAAGTAATGTTATTTGATGAGAAAGCTGGAAAACCAACAAGAGTTGGATACAAGTTTGTAGATGGTAAGAAAGTAAGATACTCTAAAGTATCAGGAGAAGTTCTATAAGAAGGGAGGAAAACGTAAGTGTCTAAATACGTTTCTAGATATCATAAATTATATAACGACGTTATATCTCCAGCTTTAATGAAAGACTTAGGAATAAATAACGTTATGGAATGTCCAAAACTAGAAAAGATAATAGTAAATATGGGAGTTGGAGAAGCTACTCAAAACTCTAAATTAATAGATGCTGCTATGGGTGATTTAACTATCATTACTGGACAAAAACCAATAGTAAGAAAAGCTAAAAAATCTGAAGCTGGTTTCAAATTAAGAGAAGGAATGCCTATTGGAGCAAAAGTTACTTTAAGAAAAGAAAGAATGTACGATTTTCTAGATAGATTAGTGAATGTAGTTCTTCCAAGAGTAAGAGACTTCGAAGGAGTTTCAGCTAACTCATTCGACGGAAGAGGAAACTACTCTTTAGGATTAAGAGATCAATTAGTATTCCCTGAAATCGAATTTGATAAAGTTGAAAAACTTTTAGGAATGTCTATCACTATCGTTTCTTCTGCTAAAAATGATGAAGAAGGAAGAGCTTTACTTAAGGCGTTTGGAATGCCTTTCAAAAAGTAATAGTGAGGAGGGTAAAGAATAAATGGCAAAGAAGTCAATGATCGCTAGAGATGTTAAAAGAGCTGAACTATGCGAGAAATATGCTGAAAAAAGAGCTGAACTAAAGAAGAGAGTTGCTGAAGGAGATATGGAAGCAATGTTCGAATTAAACAAACTTCCAAAAGACTCTTCTGTAGTTAGAAAAAGAAATAGATGTCAGTTAGACGGAAGACCAAGAGGATTCATGAGAGAATTTGGAATTTCGAGAGTAAAATTCAGACAGCTTGCAGGAGCTGGAGTAATACCAGGAGTTAAAAAATCATCTTGGTAATATTATAGGAAGGAGGATTTTCGTAGATGTATTTAACAGATCCAATTGCTGATATGTTAACAAGAATCAGAAATGCAAATGCAGTAATGCACGAGAAAGTAGATGTACCTCATTCAAATTTAAAAGATAGATTAGCAGAAATCCTAAAAGAAGAAGGATATATCGCTAACTATAAAGTTGTGACTGATGGGAACAAGAAAAATATAAGAGTTTACTTAAAATATGATGGTAAAGAGAGAGTTATCAAAGGAATCAAAAGAATCTCTAAACCTGGAAGAAGAGTATATTCTTCAGTAGAGGATATGCCAAGAGTATTATCAGGATTAGGAATTGCTATCGTATCTACTTCTAAGGGAATTGTTACTGACAGAGTAGCTAGAAGAGAAAACGTAGGTGGAGAAATTCTTGCATTTGTTTGGTAATAAATAACTTAGGAGGTGTTAGTAAATGTCAAGAGTAGGTAAAAAACCTATAATAGTGCCTTCTGGAGTTGAAGTAACAATAAACGGAAACGTAGTTACTGTAAAAGGACCAAAAGGTACTCTAACAAGAGAATTTAATTCAGAATTAACAATAAAAGAAGTTAAAGGTGAAGCTCATCACCACGCTGTAAATGAAATCGTTGTTGAAAGACCTAACGATTTACCAGCAGTAAGAGCTATACATGGAACTACAAGAGCTCTAATCAACAACATGATTTTAGGAGTGTCTCAAGGATTTAGAAAAACTCTTAACCTAGTTGGAGTTGGATACAGAGCAGCTGCAAAAGGAAAAGGACTAGAATTAGCATTAGGATACTCTCATCCAGTAATCATTGATGAAGTACCTGGAATTACATTCACAGTTGAGAAAAACACAACTATCCACATCGACGGTATCGAAAAAGATGTAGTAGGACAAGTTGCTGCTGATATAAGAGCTAAAAGAGCTCCTGAGCCATATAAAGGAAAAGGAGTTAAGTATTCTGACGAAGTTGTTAGAAGAAAAGAAGGTAAAAAATCGTAAGGTAGCTTAACTAAAAGGAGGTAAGACAGTTGTTTAAGAAGGTAGATAGACAAGCTGTAAGAACAAGAAAGCATTTATCAATCAGAAATAAAATTTCTGGTACAGCTGATAGACCAAGACTTTCTGTATATAGATCAAACAACAATATCTTTGCTCAATTAATAGATGATGTTAATGGAGTAACTCTAGTTTCTGCATCAACTATTGATAAAGCGTTAAAAGCAAATATTGCAAATGGTGGAAATGTAGAGGCTGCTAAGACTGTAGGAAAAGCACTAGCAGAAAGAGCAGCAGCTAAAGGAATAACAAATATCGTATTCGACAGATCAGGATACAAGTACACAGGAAGAGTAGCAGCTCTTGCTGAGGCAGCTAGAGAAGCTGGATTAAGCTTCTAATTCTATTAGAGAGGAGGATTTCACTTGTCTAAGTTAGCAAATAGAGAAGAAAAACAATATCAAGAAAAATTATTAAAGATATCAAGAGTTTCTAAGACAACTAAAGGAGGAAGAACAATATCTTTCTCAGTTTTAGCAGCTGTTGGTGATGGAGAAGGAAAAGTTGGATTAGGATTAGGAAAAGCTAATGGTGTACCTGATGCTATAAGAAAAGCACTTTCTTCTGCAAAGAAAAATTTAGTAGATGTTTCTCTAAAAGGGTCTACTATTCCTCATGAAACTGAAGGAAAATGGGGAGCAACAACTTTATGGATGGCACCAGCTTACGAAGGAACTGGAGTTATCGCTGGATCTGCAACAAGAGAGATATTAGAGCTTGTTGGAGTACATGACATTTTAACTAAAATTAAAGGTTCTAGAAACAAACACAACGTTGCTAGAGCTACAATAGAAGCTTTAAAATCACTTAGAACAGCTGAGCAAATCGCTGCTTTAAGAGGTAAAGAAGTAAAAGATATCTTAAGCTAGGAGGGAATTTAGATGGTAAAGCTTAGAATAGAGCTTGTAAAAAGCATAATCGGAAGAAAGCCTAACCACATAGCAACTGTAAAGTCGCTAGGGCTTAAGAAGATGAATGATGTTGTGGAGCATGTAGAAACTCCTGAGTTAAAAGGAAAGCTAGCTCAAGTTTCTTACTTACTTAAAGTAGAGGAGGTGCAAGCTTAATATGAAATTAAACGAATTAATGCCTTCTGTACCAAGAAAAGCTAGAAAAAGAGTTGGAAGAGGAGAATCTTCTGGATTAGGAAAAACATCTGGAAAAGGAAGCAACGGACAAAAGTCTAGAGCTGGTGGAGGAGTAAAACCTTACTTCGAAGGTGGACAAATGCCTATCTATAGAAGAGTTCCAAAAAGAGGTTTCTCTAACGCATTATTCAAGAAAGAGTATGCTATAGTTACATTAGATCTTTTAAATAGATTTGAAGATGGAGCTGAAGTTACTCCTGAAATCTTATTCGAAACTGGATTAGTTAGAAAAATGATGGACGGAATCAAAGTTTTAGGAAATGGAACTTTAGATAAAAAATTAACTGTAAAAGCTCACAAAGTTTCTGCATCTGCTAAAGCAGCTATTGAAGCTAAAGGTGGAGTAGTAGAAATCATAGAAGTTAAAACATTTGCTGATGTTGCTAAGAACAACAAGTAGTTTTTAACTTGCTAGGACTAGAAGCGAGGTGAAGTTGTTTTGACTTTAATGGAAAAATTTAATATGAAATTGAGTAGCATTATGCAGATTCCTGAGTTAAGAGAGAGAATCGTCTTCACCTTGTTAATGTTTTTAGTTGCTAGAGTAGGAACTTACATTCCTGCTCCAGGGGTAGATGTAGATAGACTCGCAACTATGACAGCACAAAGTGATATATTGGGTTATATCAATATGTTTTCTGGAGGAGCTTTCAAGAGAGTATCTATATTTGCTCTTGGGATAGTTCCTTACATTAACTCATCAATTGTATTCAGCTTATTAGCTGTAATAATCCCTAAAATTGAAGAAATTCAAAAAGAGGGTGAGTCTGGAAGAAATAAGATTACTCAATGGACAAGATATTTAACTATTGGAATAGCAATAATACAAGCTTTTGGAGTATGTATGTGGTTACAATCAGTTGGACTAGTTACAACTCCAGGAACTATGTTTTTCCTAACTACAATCGTAACATTAACTGCTGGTACAGTATTTTTAATGTGGATTGGAGAGCAAATCTCTATTAAAGGGATAGGAAATGGAGTTTCACTTCTAATCTTCTTAAACGTAATATCTGGAGGACCTTCAAATGTTGTTCAGACTATTCAAAGTATGAGAGGAAGTAAATTCTTAATACCAGTATTACTATTAATAGCTTTAGCTGGAATATTAGTAGTAGCTGGAATTGTTATTTTCCAATTGGGACAAAGAAAAATACCTATTCACTATGTAGGAAAAGGATTTAATGGAAGAGGAGGTATGGGTCAAAACTCATATATTCCTTTAAAGTTAAATAGTGCTGGAGTAATGCCAGTTATCTTTGCATCAGTAGTAATGATGATTCCATCAGCTATTGTTAATGCAATTCCATCTGAATATACAATTAAAACTACATTAGCAATGGTATTTAGTCAAAGTCACCCAGTATATATGATAATATATGCTGTAGTAATCATATTTTTCTCTTTCTTCTATACTGCTATAGTATTTGATCCTGAAAAAGTGGCAGATAACTTAAAGCAAGGTGGAGGAACAATCCCAGGAATAAGACCTGGAACTGAAACAGTTGAGTATTTAGAAGGTGTCGTAACAAGAATTACTTGGGGTGGTGCTTTCTTCTTAGCAGCTATATCAATATTACCATATGCAATATTTACTTCTTTTGGTCTTCCAGTTTTCTTTGGAGGGACAGGGATAATTATTGTTGTTGGAGTTGCTATTGATACAGTTCAACAGATAAATGCTCATCTAATAATGAGAGAATATAAAGGATTTATATAAAGCTTTATATAAAAGACATAACTTTTTAGTTGTGTCTTTTTATTTTATGTTATAAAAAATATTAACAATTTTTGTTAAAAAACAAAAAATAAAAAGCTTTACTTTATTTTAAAATAATGGTATAATAATTATGTAGTGAAAAGTTAACATAAGTAAGTAAATTAATAAAGATTCTTTTTAAATCAAAACTGTTTCTTTAAAAATAGTACGACTAGTTAGTAACACTAACAAAGATAAAATGGAGGTACTTAAATGAAAGGTACAGTAAAATGGTTTAATGAAGAAAAAGGATTTGGATTTATCACAGGAGAAGATGGAAAAGATGTATTTGTACATTTTTCTCAAATAAATAAAAATGGATTTAAAACTTTAAAAGAAAATGAAGAAGTAGAGTATAGTGTAACTAAAAGTGTTAGAGGAATGCAAGCTGAAAATATAATAGTTAAATAAATAATTAAAGAGCAGAAATGCTCTTTTTATTTTTGAGATTTTATTTCTAAATTGAAGATAATAGCTGCAATTTTTTAGAAAGTGTAGTATAATAAATAAGTAATACAAAATAATTTAAGGAGATGATAACATAATGAATATCATGTTATTTGGTGCACCAGGTGCAGGAAAAGGAACTCAGGCTAAGTTCTTAATAGAAAAATATGGAATACCTCAAATATCAACTGGAGATATTCTAAGAGCAGCTATAAAAGAGGGAACTGCTATGGGATTAGAAGCTAAAAAATTTATGGATGAAGGGAAATTAGTTCCAGATTCTACAATCATTGGAATAATCAAAGATAGATTATCACAAGAGGATTGTAAAAAAGGATTTATCCTAGATGGATTCCCTAGAACTTTAGCTCAAGCAGAAGCACTAGAAGTATTAATGAAAGATATGGGAATAGCTTTAGATAAAGTTATATCATTAAATGTTCCAGATGAACTAATAGTAGGAAGAGTTACAGGAAGAAAAGTATGTCCAGCATGTGGAGCATCTTTCCATGTAGAATTTAATCCACCAAAAGTAGAAGGAAAATGTGATTACTGTGGAACAGAATTAATTACTAGAAAGGATGATAATGCTGAAACAGTAACTAAGAGATTAGGAGAATATCACTCTCAAACAGCTCCTTTATTTGATTTCTATAAATCAAGAAACTTATTAGTAGACATCGATGGAACAAAAGAAGTAGATGCTATAACTCAAGAGATTTTTGCTATTCTTGGATAATTTTAAATTAGAAAGGAATTTTAAATGGCAATAATAAAGACTTTAGACCAAATAAATGAGATAAAAAAATCTAATCAAATCATTGCAAGATTATATAGAGATATTTTACCTAAGTATATCAAACCAGGAATTTCTACATATGAAATTGATAAGATAGTAGATGACTATATTAGAAGCCAAGGAGCGATACCAGCGTGTATAGGAGTTCCTGGACCATATGGAGCCTTTCCAGCTGCAACTTGTATATCTGTCAATGAAGAAGTAGTACATGGAGTACCTAATGGAAGAATACTTCAAGAGGGAGATATAGTAAGTATAGATACTGTAACAAATTTAAATGGTTATTTTGGAGATTCAGCTATAACTTTCCCAGTTGGAGAGATAGACGAAGAATCAAAAAAATTATTAGAAGTTACAGAAAAATCTAGAACTATAGGAATAGAGATGGCAGTAGTTGGAAATAGACTAGGAGATATTGGTCATGCTATCCAACAATATGTAGAGAAAAATGGTTTTAGTGTAGTAAGGGATTATGCTGGACATGGAGTGGGACTTTCAATGCACGAAGATCCTATGGTACCTAACTTTGGAAGAAAAGGAAGAGGATTAAAAATAGAAAATGGAATGGTACTAGCAATAGAACCAATGGTAAATGTCGGAACATATAAACTTAATATGAAAGATGATGGATGGACAGTTGTAACTAAGGACGGAAAGAGGTCTGCACACTTTGAACATTCTATTGCAATTATTGATGGTAAGGCAGTAATTTTAAGTGAAATAGATTAATGTAAAAATATTAAAAAAGTTTAAGAAAATCAATAATTTTTTATAGACTTTTTGTAATTTACATGCTATAATAATTTGAAGTTCTGTTCGATAGGAGGAATTATGTCAAAAAAAGATGTTATCGAATTAGAAGGTACTATTTTAGAAGCCCTTCCAAATGCGATGTTTAAAGTTGAATTAGAGAATGGGCACACTATTTTAGGCCATATCTCTGGTAAGATGAGAATGAACTACATTAAAATTTTACCTGGAGATGGAGTGACTGTACAAATCTCTCCTTATGACTTGTCAAGGGGTAGAATAGTATACAGGAAGAAAAATTAATATCACGAAAGGAGGCAGATGAATGAAAGTAAGAGTATCAGTTAAACCTATTTGTGACAAGTGCAAAGTTATCAAGAGACATGGAAAAGTTAGAGTTATATGTGAAAACCCTAAACACAAACAAGTTCAAGGATAATTTTGTAAAGAGAGTTTGTTAAAAGTACGACAATTATGACATGTAGTACTGTAAAGATATGTTGGCTGTAGAGCCATCTCCGAATTTAGGAAACGGAACATATCGACGAAAGTATTGAGCTGGTTTATATTACTAGCAAAATATATAAAATTTTCGATAGAGGAGGAAACAATTTTGGCTAGAATAGCAGGAGTAGATATCCCAAGAAACAAGAGAGTTGAGATAGCTTTAACTTACATTTACGGAATCGGAAAACCAACTTCACAAAAAATCTTAACAGAAGCTGGAATTAACTTTGATACAAGAGTTAAGGACTTAACTGAAGAAGAAGTAAACAAAATCAGAGCTATTGTTGAAACTATTAAAGTAGAGGGAGACCTAAGAAAAGAAGTAAGACTTTCTATAAAAAGACTTATGGATATCAAATGTTACAGAGGATTAAGACACAAAATGAATCTACCTGTAAGAGGACAAAGTTCAAAAACTAACGCAAGAACAGTTAAAGGTCCAAAAAAACCTATTAAAAAGTAATCGAGTATTTTAGAGGAATTATAGAATTTTATAATTTAGCAAGGGAGGTAGCTTAAGTTGGCTAAAAAGAAGGTAGCTAAGATTAAAAAGAAAGTTAAAAATATTCCTAACGGAGTTGCCCATATACATTCAACTTTTAATAACACAATAGTTGCTATTACTGATGCAGAAGGTAAAGTTGTAAGTTGGAAATCAGGAGGAACTTCTGGTTTCAAAGGAACTAAAAAAGGAACTCCATTTGCAGCTCAAATCGCAGCTGAGCAAGCAGCAAATATTGCTATGGAAAATGGAATGAAAAAAGTAGAAGTAAGAGTGAAAGGTCCAGGATCTGGAAGAGAAGCTTGTATCAGATCATTACAAGCAGCTGGATTAGAGGTAACTAAAATAACTGACGTTACTCCTATCCCACACAATGGATGTAGACCACCAAAAAGAAGAAGAGTGTAGTCTCACTTATTTATTTTGAAAATCATTGCGGCAAATTGAATACAAAGGAGGAATATTTAGAAAATGGCAAGAAATAGACAGCCTGTATTGAAGAAATGTAGAGCGCTAGGAATTGATCCAGTAGTTTTAGGAGTTAACAAATCTTCTAAAAGAGGACCAAGACCAAATGCAAATAAAAAGCCTACAGAGTATGCAGTTCAATTAAGAGAAAAACAAAAAGCAAAATTCATATATAATGTAATGGAAAAACAATTTAGAAAGATATACGAGGAAGCAGCAAGAAAACTTGGTGTAACTGGTTTAACTTTAATCGAGTACTTAGAGAGAAGATTAGAGAACGTAGTTTACAGATTAGGATTTGCTAAAACTAGAAGACAAGCTAGACAAATCGTTTCTCACGGACACGTAGCTGTAAACGGAAGAAGAGTTAATATCGCTTCTTACAGAGTAAAAGTAGGAGATGTTATCTCTATAATAGAAAATTCTAAAAACTTAGATATAATCAAAACATCTGTAGAGGATGCAACTGTACCAGCTTGGTTAGAGCTAGACAGAGCTGCTTTCTCTGGTAAAGTTTTACAAAACCCAACTAAAGACGACTTAGATTTCGATTTGAACGAGTCATTAATAGTTGAGTTCTACTCTAGATAATAAGCCCTTTTAATAGGAGTTGATTAAATGTTAAAGATTGAGAAACATGCAAGGGGTATCAATATAACTGAAGTAAAAGAGAATGAATTTAAAGGTCAATACATAGTTGAGCCTTTATATAGAGGTTATGGGCATACTGTTGGTAATGCTTTGAGAAGAGTTTTACTTTCGTCTATCCCAGGAGCTGCTATTAAAGGTGTGAGAATTAACGGTGTATTAAGTGAATTCTCTGTTATGGAAGGAGTAAAAGAAGCTGTAACTGAAATTATCCTAAACATAAAAGAAATAGTTGTTAAAGCTGAAACTAGCGGTGAAAGAAAAATGACTCTTTCTGTTAAAGGACCTAAGACAGTAACTGCAGCTGATATAATACCTGATGTAGGAATAGAAATAGTAAATCCTGAACAAGTTATTTGTACAATAACTACAGATAGAGAACTTGACATGGAATTTCTTGTAGATACTGGAGAAGGATTTGTTGTATCAGAAGATATCGAAAGAAAAGATTGGCCAGTAGATTATATAGCAGTAGATGCTATCTATACTCCAATTAGAAAGGTATCATATACTATCCAAGATACAATGGTTGGTAGAATGACTGATTTCGACAAATTAACTTTAGAAATCGAAACAGATGGAAGCATAGAAATAAGAGATGCATTATCTTATGCAGTTGAGTTATTAAAATTACACTTCGATCCCTTCTTAGAGTTAGGTAACAAAATGGAAAACCTAAGAGCTGAAGTAGAGGATGAAGAGGAAGATTCAACTACTCACTCTAAAGATGATAATATTCTAAATACTAAGATAGAAGAGCTAGATTTAACAGTTAGATCATTTAACTGCTTAAAGAAAGCTGGAATAGAAGAAGTAAGTCAATTAGCAAAATTATCGCTTAACGAACTTCTAAAAATTAAAAATCTAGGAAGAAAATCTTTAGATGAAATCCTAGAGAAAATGAAAGAATTAGGATATGATCTAACTCAAAATGGATCTCCTGAGTAAGAAGATTAATAAGGAGGATAGCTAACTAAATGAATCACAATAAATCATATAGAAAGTTAGGTAGAAGAGCTGACCACAGAAAAGCTATGCTAAAAAACTTAACTATATCTTTACTAAGTGCAGAGAAAATAGAAACTACTGTAACTAGAGCAAAAGAATTAAGAAAATTTGCTGAGAGAATGATAACTTTAGGAAAGAAAAATACTCTAGCTTCTAGAAGAAATGCATTTGCTTTCTTAAGAAACGAAGAAGTAGTAGCTAAGTTATTCAACGAAATAGCACCTAAATATGCAGAGAGAAATGGTGGATATACAAGAATCATCAAAACTACTGTTAGAAAAGGTGACTCAGCTGAAATGGCTATAATCGAGCTAGTTTAATAATTAGTTAGATATGAGGAGTAGAAATACTCCTCTTTTTTTTCATTAAAACTTGAATAAGTTGAAATAAAAAAGTATAATTAGATTAGTGGTAAAATATTTAGAGTAATAAGGTGGGATAAGTATGAAAACGATAAATAAGTTAGTACTATTAGAAGGGAATGAAGTGGTTCTATCTAAAGAGGAAGCTATAAAAAAATTAGCTGATAAATTGGAAGAGGCTGGATTTTTAACTAGTTGTAATGAGTTTTTAGAGTCTGTATATTTAAGGGAAGAGATAGCTCCAACAACAGTGGGATATGGAATAGGGCTTCCACATGGAAAAGGAAGCTGTGTAAAAGAATCAGTGGTAGCATTTATGAGAGTAAAAAATCCTATTCTTTGGAATATTCAAGATGATGAAAAAGTTAAAATAGTTTTTATGCTAGCTGTATCTGAAGAAGAAGGAAAAGGAACACATAATGACATCTTAGTAGAGTTATCTAAAAAGATATTAGATAGTAATTTTAGAAATAGAATAGAAAATAGTAATAGTATTGAAGAGATAGTAAAATTGATTAATGAATAAAAAGGGAGGAATTTACTAAAACCTTAAAGTAAATTCCTCTCTTTTTTAATATCTTAAATATATATATATTAGACTAAGAATTGTAGATTGAGCTACAACAATAGTTCCCCATTTTAAAAATTCCATAAAGGAAATCTCTATTCCCCCTTTTTTAGCTACGGAAGCTCCAACTATATTTGCAGCAGCTCCTACTATTGTCATATTACCTCCTAAACAAGCTCCTAGAGATAGTGCCCACCAAAGTACTTGGGTATCTCCAGAAAAATTAGGTGTAATCTCTAATAATATTTTACCAAAAGATAAGGTATGAGGTATTGAACCTACTATAGGAGATAAAATAGTTGAAATAATAAGTATTAGACTAGAAGTAAATTTTAGATGACCATCAGTGAAGTATATTAGATATTCAGATAATTTACTAATGATACCAAGATTTTCAATTCCATCAACTAATACAAATAATCCCCCAAAGAAAAATAAAGTATCCCATTCTACTTTTGCAAATATCTCTTCAGGTTTCTTTTTACTTAAAAATATTAAGACAGCAGCTCCAAGGATAGCTATTATAGCAAGTCCAATATGAGTAAAGCTATTACTTAAAAATCCTAAAATAACAAGAGAGAAAATAACTATAGATTGAATAAGTAATTTTTTATTTGTAATAGTTCTTTCTAAGCTTAGTTCCATTATTCCAGCTTTTAATTCATTAGATACTTGTAACTTATTTTTGAAATATAGAGCTGAACTAGTTAGAAGAACAGCCATATTGATTATAATAAATGGAGTTAGATTAAAAATAAAATCATTAAATTCTAATCCACTAAGGCTTGCAATAATAAGGTTAGGTGGGTCTCCAATCATTGTAGCAGTTCCACCAATATTAGAAGCAAAAATTTGTAAAAGCACAAAAGGTTTAGGATCTACCTCCAATCTTTTAGCTAAGAATATAGTGACTGGAACAACCAATAAAATTGTAGTAACATTATCTAAAACTGCTGAGAAAATAGCAGTTACAATTGAAGTAAAAACAAGAATTTTAATAGGATTTCCTCGTACCAATTGAGCTATCTTTATAGCTACCCACTGAAAGACACCAGTTTCAGACATAATTTCAACAATCATCATCATTCCAATAAGTAGAAAAATTATTTCCAAATTAAATCCAATAGTTTCAAGAGCTTCTTCTTCAGTGATAATTTGTAATACTACCATAAGGGCTCCACCAATAGTTGTGATTATGGATTTCGGATATTTTTCACTAATAATGAAATAAAAAGTAACAATAAAAATAATAGTTCCCAAAATAAGTTTTAGTATTTCCATAAGTTCGCCACCTTTTGTCAGTAATGAAAAAATTTTGTTTAAATTGTACAGTATTATTATATATCTTTAAAAATAAAGTGTAAAATATTTTTTAAAAAATGTGATATAAAAAATAAAATTATTTTATATATTGATTATATATAAAAAGATAAGATATAATTGGATTAGAGGTGAATATATGAAAAATAATTATAAAATAGAAGTACTATCAAAAAAATTTTGTGAAAGTAATATAGAAAAAATTTTGGATATTTTAAAATTAATACCAAATTCTAATTATAAGAGAGAAGATATATTGGCAGAAAATAAGGAAGAGAGAGTATTATATGGGAAGTGGGAATATAGTCTAGTTATTTTAAATGATAAAGATATTGTGGGGATATTGATAGGATATGAAAGAGAAAAAGAAAAGAGTGAACTATATAGAGAAAATTGTTTTTATATTAATGAGATAGCAATATCTAAAAAATATAAAGGACAAGGACTAGGGAAAATGTTATTAGAAACTTTTATTGAAAGAGTAAAAAAATTTAAATATTTAAGTGGAAAAATTAAGATAAGGATTCAAACAACTAATAGTATAGAAAATAGAAAAGTAATAAGTCTATATGAAAGTGTAGGATTTAAAAAGATAGGAGTAAAACAATATCCAAATAAGGAGGATATTGTTATGGAGATAGAAAAATAATGAAAAAGACGGTTATGAGTTTATAACCGTCTTTTTAAATCAAATAAAATAAACAGATAAATAATTTAGAATACTTCCTACTAAAACAAATATATGCCAAACACCATGCATAAATCTAACTTTTTTCATTCCATAGAATATAGTACCAACAGAATAAGCAATTCCACCAGCAATTAAAAGTTTTAAAGAAAGGGGGCTAATTAAAGTTTTTAAATCATCGAAAACAAAAATAATCATCCATCCCATAAAAAGATATATTAATGTAGAGAGTATTTTAAATTTACCAGTAAAGAAAATTTTAAAAATGATACCTGCTAAGGTCATTCCCCATTGAGCAAAGAATAAAATCCACTTAACTTTTCCGTCAAAAAATCCTAGCAAATAAGGAGTGTATGATCCTGAAATAAGGATATAAATAGCTGAATGGTCTAAAATTTTAAATATTCTTTTTAATTTACCAGTATATAATATATGATAAGTACCAGACATGGAATAAAGTAATATTAAAGAGAAACAAAATAACATTGAACCAATAAAATATCCAATATTACCACTCTCTAAAGTTCTTACTAGTAGAGCTCCTGTGCCAACTAATGCTAAAATAACTCCAAAGTAATGAGTAAGTGAGTTTACCCATTCTTCAACTCTTGAAACTTCATTCATAATAGCCTCCTGTTAAAATAAATAAAGTAAAATAAAATAGCCATTAATAGCCATTAATTATATCTTTTATTGAAAGTATTTTATCATATTAGTCATGAAAAAGTATAGTTAAATTTCAAAACTTTTAGTAATCATAGCCCCTTTATTTTTCATCTCTTTAATAGCATCTTTAGAAGAGCTATGAGTTAAGTTTACTCCTCTGCAACCATCTTCTATTAAATATACTTTATATCCTAATTCTAATGCATCAAGAACTGTAAATTTTACACAAAAATCAGTAGCTAATCCCATTATATATAAAGTGTCAATTTTTTTTTCTTTTAAAAAATTATCTAAATTTGTTTTTTGTAATTTTCCATTATCAAAGAAACCACTGTATGAGTCAATTTCAGGATTATTTCCTTTAAATATAGTTTTATCAATATTGTTACTATTTAATTCTGAATGAAATTCACTACCAAAAGTATTTTCTACACAGTGAACAGGCCACCAAACTTGAGGTAAATTATTTAAGATTCCAAGTTCTCCAACTTTTCCATTTGAATTAATAGCAAAACTTTTATGGGAATTAGGGTGCCAATCTTTAGTTGCAACTATTAAATCATTATTTTCACTAAATTTTTTTATTAAAGAGTTGGCAACAGGGATAACTAAATTAGCATCTTTTACTTCAAGAGCACCATTTTTGCAAAAATCATTTTGTAAGTCAACTAATAATAAAGCTTTCATAAAATCCTCCTAAAATATTTTTCTAATTTTATTATACCATTTTTTAGAAGAAAAAACATATCTATCCATTGAAAATATTGACATTTTTTAAAAAATATGATAAAATAAGCCGTTGTGAAATACACACATCAGTTATTTCTAAGCCAGGTGTTTTCAAATGAAAATTGCTTAGTTTTGAGACTGATGGAAGAAAAACCAAAAGACTATTAGGAGGAAAAAATGGCAGTAATAACAATGAAACAATTATTAGAAGCTGGAGTTCACTTCGGACACCAAGCAAAAAGATGGAACCCAAAAATGGCTAAGTACATCTTCACAGAGAGAAATGGAATCCACGTAATCGATTTACACAAATCTTTAAAGAAAATCGAAGAAGCTTATGCAGTAATGAGAGAGATTGCTGAGCAAGGTGGAAAAGTTCTATTCGTAGGAACTAAAAAACAAGCTCAAGAGGCTGTAAAAGAGCAAGCTGAAAGATCAGGAATGTATTATGTAAACAACAGATGGTTAGGAGGAATGTTAACTAACTTCGCAACTATCAAAACAAGAGTAGAAAGATTAAAAGAGTTAGAGCAAATGGAAGCAGATGGAACTTTAGATACTGCTTACACTAAAAAAGAAGCAGCTAACTTCAGAAAAGAATTAGCAAAATTATCTAAAAACCTTTGCGGAATTAAAGATATGAAAGAAGTTCCAGCAGCAGTATTTATCGTAGACTGTAAAAAAGAAACTTTAGCAATAAAAGAAGCTTCTGATTTAGGAATTCCTGTATTTGCAATGATCGATACTAACGTAGATCCAGACTTAATAACTTACCCAATTCCTGCAAACGATGATGCTATCAGATCTGTAAAATTAATCTCATCTGTAATGGCTAACGCTATCATCGAAGGAAACCAAGGTAAAGAGGTAGTAGAAGTTCCTGCTACTGAAGAAGAAGTTGTAGTAGAAGAAGAAGTAGTAGCTGAGTAATTTTATTCATCTATTATGGTTGAGCATAAATTAATAAAATAAAATTTTATTAGGAGGAAAAAATGGCAGTAATAACAGCTGGTTTAGTTAAAGAACTAAGAGAAAGAACTGGTGCTGGAATGATGGATTGTAAAAAGGCACTAATGGAAAATGACGGAGATATGGATAAAGCAATTGACTACTTAAGAGAGAAAGGAATTGCTAAAGCAGTTAAGAAAGCTGGAAGAATAGCAGCTGAAGGATTAATCTTTGATGCTGTATCAGCAGACCACAAAAGAGCTGTATTAATCGAGTTCAACTCTGAAACTGACTTCGTTGCTAAAAACGTAGAGTTTAAAGAATTTGGAAAGAAATTAGCTGAAATTGCTATTACAAATAATGTAAAAACTATAGAGGCTTTAAATGAAGCTGAAATAGAAGCTGGAAAAACTGTTGCTCAAGCAGTAACTGATTTAATAGCTAAAATCGGAGAAAACATGAATATCAGAAGAATTCATGAAACTGAAGCAAAAGATGGTTTCGTAGCAACTTATAGCCACTTAGGAGGAAAACTAGGAGTTATAGTTGAATTATCTGGAGAAGCTACTGAAGCAAACATAACTAAAGCTAGAGATATAGCTATGCATGTAGCAGCTATGGATCCTAAATACTTAAATTCATCTGAAGTTACAACAGCTGACTTAGAGCATGAGAAAGAAATAGCTAGAAAACAATTAGAAGCTGAAGGAAAACCAGCTCAAATAATTGAGAAAATCCTAGTTGGAAAAATGAATAAATTCTATGAAGAGAACTGTTTAGTAGATCAAATCTACGTAAGAGCAGAAAATAAAGAAACTGTTGCTAAATTCGCAGCACCTTCAACTGTATTATCATTTGCTAGATACAAAGTTGGAGATGGAATCGAGAAAAAAGAAGAAAACTTCGCAGAAGAAGTTGCAGCTCAAATCAGAGGATAATAGCTAACAAATATAATGGGGATGCAACCGCATCTCCATTTTTTTAAAAAATTAATTAGGAGGAGCTATGGAGAAGCCATTTTATAAAAGAGTTTTATTAAAACTTAGTGGAGAAGCTCTAATGGGAGAGCAAGAGTTTGGAATTTCATCAGATGTAATAGCATCTTATGCTAGACAGATAAAAGAGATAGCTGATTTAGGAGTAGAGGTTTCAGTAGTTATAGGTGGAGGAAATATCTTCAGAGGACTATCTGGAGCAACTCAAGGAGTAGATAGAGTAACAGGAGATCACATGGGAATGTTAGCTACTGTTATTAACTCTCTTGCACTTCAAAACTCAATAGAGAAACTAGGAGTACAAACAAGAGTACTTACTGCTATTGAGATGCCTAAGATAGCTGAGCCATTTATTAAAAGAAGAGCTCAAAGACACCTTGAAAAGGGAAGAGTTGTAATATTTGGAGCTGGAACAGGAAATCCATATTTTACAACTGATACAGCAGCAGCATTAAGAGCAATAGAGATGAATACTGAGGTAGTTTTAAAGGCTACAAAAGTAGATGGAATCTATGATAAAGATCCTGTAAAGTATGCTGATGCAGTAAAATATGAAACTGTAACTTATACAGAAGTTTTAAATAAAAACCTTAAAGTAATGGATGCAACTGCAATTTCATTATGCAGAGAAAATAAACTTCCAATTATTGTATTTGATTCTTTAACAGAAGGAAATATAAAAAGAGTAATAATGGGAGAAAAAATAGGAACAACAGTAATAGCTGATTAATATTTAGGAGGAAATTTATGACAGGTAAAGAAGTAGTAAGCTTATGTAAAGAAAAAATGGGTAAAGCTGTAGAAGCTACAAAACACAAATTTACATCAATAAGAGCAGGAAGAGCTAACGTTTCTATGTTAGATGGAATAAAAGTAGAGCAATATGGTTCTGAAATGCCATTAAACCAAGTTGGATCTGTATCAGCTCCAGAAGCAAGATTATTAGTAATAGATCCATGGGATAAGTCATTAATAGGAAAAATAGAAAAGGCTATAATAGCTGCTAACTTAGGATTAACTCCTAATAATGATGGTAAAGTTATAAGACTTATAATGCCAGAATTAACTGCTGATAGAAGAAAAGAGTATGTAAAAATGGCTAAATCTGAAGCTGAAAATGGAAAAGTTGCTGTAAGAAATATAAGAAAAGATGGAAATAATGATCTTAAAAAATTATTAAAAGATAAGGAAAATCCAGTTTCAGAAGATGAAGTTAAGAATTTAGAAGCTGAAATTCAAAAATTAACAGATGCTCATATTAAAGAGATAGATGAGTTATTTGCTAAGAAAGAAAAAGAGATAACAACTGTTTAATAAAAAATTTAAAAGAAGGGAGCTAATTAAGGCTCCCTTCTTTTATCATTATGATAATGAAAATAAAAAATGATTTACCTCACTGTATTTAAATTGTCATATATAATAAAAAAAGTACTTTTGTATAAAAAAATAAACTAAATGTATTATTTATAAAGATGGCATAAAAATTGCTATTATTTTAATATAAGTTATTAAATATTAAAATATTAATAGGAGGAAAAAATGAATAGTACACAAATTACAGCATTAGTAATAATTTTAGTTTACATGGCAGTAACAGTTGCTATTGGACTATTTGCTTCAAGAAAAAAAACAGAGGAGAAACAAAGTAATGATGACTTCTTAATGGCAAGTAAATCATTAGGACCAGTAGTTCTAGCAGGAACATTATTTGCTGCAAATACAGGAGGAGCTAGTACAACAGGTATAGCTACTAATGTATTTCAATATGGATTATCAGCTTCTTGGTATGTAATAGCAGGAGGAATAGGATTTGTTTTAGTATCTTTTATAGCACCATATTTTAGAAGAGCACAAGCTAATACAGTACCTGAAATTATTAGTAAAAGATATGGAAAAGCTTCACACATATTTACAGCTTTTACTTCAATCTCTGCATTATTTATGGCAACAGGAGCTCAATTTATAGCTACAGCTTCAATTATAAACGTTGTAACAGGATTTGACTTTGAAACTGCAGCAATAGTAAGTACTATTGTAGTTGTTATTTATACAATGTTTGGAGGATTTAAGTCAGTTACAGCTACAAACTTAATGCATGTTTTATTTATCACTGTTGGAATGACAATAGCTATGTTTGTAATGGTTAATAATCCAGAAGTAGGAGGATTTGGAGCATTATTTGAAAAAGCAAGAGCTATGCAAGATGCAGCTGGAAATAATATGAATATATTAAGTATGACAAAAATAGGTGGAACTACAATAATTGGTTACATTGCAATGTATTTTATGACTTTCCCAACAGGACAAGAAATAGTTCAAACTTATTGTTCAGCTAAAGATGGAAAATCAGCTAAATTAGGTTCAATATTAGCAGGACTTGTATCAGCAGCATATGCAATTGTTCCAGCAATAATAGGATTATTAGCTTATGTTTGTATTGATGGTTATGTATTAGCAGGTTCTCAAAAAAATGCACTAGCACAAGCTACAATAACTTTTGCTCCTTCAATATTAGCAGGAGTAGTATTGGCAGCAATAGTTGCAGCTACAATGAGTAGTGCTTCAGGAAATATGATAGGAACTGCTACTATGTTTACTAATGACGTTTTTACACCATATATAAATAAAGGTGTAAAAGATGATAAAAAAGAAATTTGGATTTCTAAAGTTACAATGTTAGTAGTTGGAGTAGTTGGATTATTTATAGCTTTAAAAGCAAGTAATGTTATCAGTGTTATGATGGGGGCATTTGCATTAAGAAGTGCAGGTCCATTCGCAGCATTTATTTGTGGATTATTCTGTAAAAATGTAACTAAACGTGCAGGATTTATTTCTATCTTAGTAGGAACAATAGTTGCAGCTATATGGATTTATGTATTAGACACACCAGGTGGATTAAATGCTATGGTACCAGGTGGAATAGTAGCATTTATAGCTATCTTCTTAGTTTCTAAAATTGAAATTAGTCAAGGAGTAGAGCCAGCACCAGAAATAAAATTTGATGAAAATGTTTAATTAGGTTTGAATATAAATATAAGGGGGTTATAAAAAATATGGAGAAAATACTTATAAAAAATGGAACAGTTATAGATGGAAGCAGAAGTGCAAGATTCCAAGCTGATGTATTAGTTGAAGGAGAAAGAATAGTAAAAATAGGAAAAATAGATGAAGCAGCTGATAGAGTAATAGATGCTAGTGGTAAAATAGTTGCACCTGGATTTATTGATACTCATAGCCACTCAGATTTAAAAGTTTTACTAGAACCATTTGTTGAACCAAAACTTCGTCAAGGAATTACTACAGAAGTATTAGGACAAGATGGAATCTCTATGGCTCCATTACCAAAAGAGTATGTAAGCTCTTGGAGAAAAAATCTAGCAGGATTAGATGGAGATAGTGATGAATTAGGTTGGGACTGGGAAAATACAGATAACTACTTAAAATTAATAGAGAAAAAAGGATGTACTCCAAATGAGTCATATCTAGTACCTCATGGAAATATCAGAATGGAAGCTATGGGACTAGAAGCAAGAGTTGCTACTGATGAAGAGCTAGAAAAAATGAAAGAGATAACTAGAAGAGAGATGGAAGCAGGAGCAGCAGGACTTTCAACAGGACTTATCTATATTCCTTGCGCATATTCAGATACAAGAGAAATGATAGAGATCTGTAAAGTAGCAGCAGAATATGATAGACCACTTGTAATTCACCAAAGAAGTGAAGCAGATACAATGATAGATTCTATGAATGAAGTAATAACGATAGCAAAAGAAAGTGGAGTAAAAATACACTTCTCTCACTTCAAAATCTGTGGAAAAAATAACTGGCATTTAATAAAAGATATATTAGCACTATTAGATAAGTGTAAAGAAGAGGGAATAGAGATCTCTTATGACCAATATCCATATGTAGCAGGAAGTACAATGCTAGGAGTAATAATTCCACCTTGGGCACATGCAGGAGGAACAGATAAACTAGTAGAGAGATTAGGAAATCCAGCAGATAGAGAGAGAATGAAACACGATATAATCAATGGAATTCCAGGATGGGATAACTTTATAGATTTTGCAGGATTTGATGGAATTTATGTAACATCAGTAAAAACAAAAGCAAATGAAGATTGTATAGGAAAAAATCTACTAGAAATAGCTGAATTAAAAGGAAAAGATAAATTTGATGCAGTATTTGACCTATTAAAAGAGGAAGAAAATGCAGTAGGAATGTATGACTATTATGGAAAAGATGAGCATGTGGTAACATTCTTAACAAGAGAAGAAAGTAACGTATGTACAGATGGATTATTAGGAGGAAAACCACATCCAAGAGTATATGGAGCATTCCCAAGAGTAATAGGAAAATTTGTAAGAGAAATGAAAGCAATGACTCTAGAAGAGGCAGTGTATAAAATGACTCACAAACCTGCTAAAACTTTCAAATTAGAAGATAGAGGATTATTAAAAGAAGGATATTTTGCAGATATAGTAATCTTTGATGAAAATACAACAATAGACAAAGGAACATTTGTAGATCCAATTCAAAATCCAGAAGGAATAAGCCATGTAATGGTAAATGGAGTATTAGCAATAGATAACTATGAAGCAACTAAAAAACTTTCTGGAAAAGTTTTAAGAATTAAAAAATAATAATTTGTTATTTTAAATTATAAAATTAGATCAAGAGTAATATGAATTAAGATATTGCTCTTGATTTTTTTATTTGAAATAATATAAACTATGTTATAATATAAAAAAATAATTTGAGGTGAAAGGATGTCATTGTTAAAAAAAATACAAAACTATGTAAAAGATTATGCTGAAATAATAGCAGATATATTACAATGTGATGTAGAAATAGCAGATGAAGACCTAGTAAGAATAGCTGGAACTGGGCAATATAGTGAAAATATAAATGAACTATGTAAGGGAATTGTTTATAAAAATGTTTTTGAAACAAAAAAAAGTAGAATATTAATAAACCCTAAAGAAGATGAATTATGTGAAGGGTGTTCTCATAAAGATACTTGTACTGAAACATTAGAGATGTCAGCTCCTATTTTTTATAAGGATAAAGTTATTGGGGTTATTGGATTAATATGTTTTACTGAAGAAGATAAAAAAAGATTATTAAAAAATATGGAAACTTATTTAAAGTTTACAGAAAAAATAGGGGATTTTATATCTGGAAAGGTATTTGAATTAGAAGAAGAGCTTGAAAAAAAAGAGATAATGGGAATAATGAAGCAAATTATTAATAACTATGATAAATGTGTTTTAGTAGTTGATAGTGAAGGGAAAATCTTAGATGCAAATGATTTAGCTTTAAAAGAGTTAAAAATTGAGAGTGGATTAGGATTAGCTTATCAAAGAATAAATATTATTCCTAAAAATGAGGCACTTTTTGGTAAAGATATATTTTCAGCAGAGATTAATAGAGAAAAATATAATTTGATAGGAACTTTAATTCCAGTGACTGGATTTTCTTCAAAGGAATATAAGATATTTTTATTTGAAAACTTTAATTTTGATAAAAGTAAAGAGATATCTAAAAATAAATATGCTGCTAATAATATTTTTCTTGAAGATATAATAAGTAAATCAGAGAAAATGAGTAAGTTAAAAGAAAAAATAAGAAAGATAGCTAAAACACAATCAACAGTACTTATAACTGGAGAAAGTGGAACAGGAAAAGAATTGATAGCAAGAGCTATTCATAATTGTAGTGATAGAGCAAAACAACCATTTATTGCTATTAATTGCGGTGCTATACCAGAAAATCTATTAGAAAGTGAATTGTTTGGATATGTAAAAGGAGCTTTTAGTGGAGCTAGTAATGAGGGAAGAGTAGGAAAATTTGAATTAGCTAATAATGGAGTTATATTTTTAGACGAGATAGGAGAAATGCCATTTTTTCTTCAAGTTAAGCTTTTAAGGGTATTACAAGAAAGAACAATTGTAAGAATTGGTTCTAATAAATTGATAAATTTAAATATCAGAGTGATAGCTGCAACTAATAAAAATTTATTAAAATTGGTAAAAGAAGGGAAATTTAGAGAAGATTTATATTATAGATTAAATGTAATTCCTTTAAAAGTTCCAGCTTTAAGAGAGAGACAAGAAGATATACTATTGTTGAGAGATTATTTAAATACAAAGTATAGTAAGTCATTAGGAAGTTCTAAAATTGTAATGGATGATGATATAAATGAAATATTTTTAAAACATAGCTGGCCTGGGAATGTTAGAGAGTTGGAAAATAGTGTGGAATTTTTATTAAATATGTCAGATGAAAATGGAAATATAGATGAGGAAACAAGAGAGGATTTAAAAAGAAATTTGAAAAGTAATAGTAAATATGATGATAAAATTCTTGAAAAAAAGGTAATAGAAGATGATGAAATAATAACTTTAGAAGAGAGTGAAAAGAGGTTAATTTCTAAAGCCTTAAGAATTTATGGATCTGATACTACTGGAAAAAATATATGTGCTGAGAAATTAGGAATAGGAATAGCAACTTTATATAGAAAAATAGAGAAATATAAATTATAATTTTCTCAAAGTGATAAAAAAAATTATCATAAAAATATCAATAAAATTAATAGAGCAAAAATAAAAAATAAAAAAATGTTTAAAAATAAAAAATAAAAAAATATATTGTTCAGATATTTTTTTTAAAAAAATAATTGCACTAAATATGCACTAATAATGAGAAAAAATTACCTTAATTAAACAAGGTAATTTTTTTTATTTTTTGGCACATAAATTGCTTATATAATCTACTAAAGATATTTTATCAGGAGGGATAATTTTGATATTAAAAAATGGAAGAGTGATAACTCAAGATAAAGATAGACCATACATAGAAGATGGAGCAGTAGTAATAGAGGGAAATAAAATAATAGCTGTAGATACTACAGAAAATATTCTAGCAAAGTACAAAGAGGAAGATATTATTGATGTAGATGGAAAAGTAATAATGCCAGGATTTATCAATACTCATCACCATATTTATAGTGCTTTTGCTAGAGGAATGGCATCATCAGGGAAGCCAAATGAAAACTTTTTAGAAATACTTGAAAATTTATGGTGGAAGATTGATAAAAAATTAAGTTTAGAAGATCTTAAGTATAGTGCTTATACAACATATATAGATTGTATAAAAAAAGGAGTAACAACAGTATTTGATCATAATGCTAGTCCATTTGCAGTAACAGGTAGCTTAGATTCAATAGCAGATGCAGCGAAAGATTTAGGACTTAGAACTTGCCTTTGCTATGAAGTATCAGATAGAGATGGAGAAAAAATTGCTCAAGAAGGAATAGATGAAAATATAAACTTTATAAAGAAATATAATACAGATGAGCAAAACATGATAAAAGGAATGTTTGGATTACATGCTTCATTTACTTTATCAGATGAAACATTAAGAAAATGTGATGAAGAGTTAAAAGGATTAAATGCTGGATATCATGTTCATGTTGCTGAAGGAATAGATGACTTAGAGCAATGCCTAGAAAAATATGGAAAAAGAGTTGTTGAAAGACTAAGAGATATGGATATCTTAGGAGATAAAACTATAGCTGTTCATTGTATCCATGTAACTGATGATGAGTTAAATATTTTAAGAGATACAAATACAATGGTAGTTCACAACCCAGAATCAAATATGGGAAATGCAGTAGGATGTCAACCATTCTTAGAACTACATCAAAAAGGGATAACAATAGGATTAGGAACAGATGGTTATACAAGTGATATGACAGAGTCAATGAAGGTGGCTAATATAATTCATAAACATGTAAAACAAAATCCTTCAGTAGCTTGGGGAGAAGTTCCTGTATCTATGTTTGAAAATAATAGAAAAATAGCTCAAAAATATTTTAGTGGAGATTTAGGAATATTAAGAGCTGGAGCTTTAGCAGATGTGATAGTAGTAGATTACGATCCACTTACTCCTATGAACGAAAATAATATTAATTCACATATTTTATTTGGATTTACAGGAAAAGATGTAGTTACAACTATTATAGATGGTAAAGTAATAATGCAAGATAGAAAACTTGTAGGAATAAATGAGAAAGAGATATTTAAAACATCAAGAGAAGTAGCAAAAAAATTATGGGATAGAATGTAAAAACTATAGATGAGGGAGAGGATATTTTTATGGATGCAACAACTAATAAAGTAGAAAAAGTAGACCAAATGTTACCTATAGGAGATTTAGTTCTTCTTGGGATCCAGCATATAGCTGCTATGTGTGCAGGAGCTATGGCTGTCCCAATAATATTAGGAAATATTTTAGGATTAGATTCTGTACAAATTAACCATTTAGTAAGTGCATCATTTATGATGGCAGGATTAGGAACTTTGATTCAAACACTAGGGATAAAAAACTTTATAGGATCAAGACTTCCTATGGTAGAAGGAGTAAGTTTTGCTGGAGTAGGAGCACTTTCAGCTATTGGATTAACTTATAGTTCAACAGATCCATTAACAGGATTACAAATTATGTTTGGAGCAACATTAGTATCAGGATTATTCTGTTTCTTAATGGCTCCAGTATTTGGAAAATTATTAAAGTTTTTCCCACCACTAGTATCAGGAACAGTAGTTACTTGTATGGGATTATCACTTATTCCAGTAGCCATTAGATGGGCAGGAGGAGTACCAGGAACTCCATCATTTGGAAATTTCCAAAATATTTCACTAGCTTTAATAACTTTAATAATAATAGTTGTTATTCAAAAGTTATCAAAAGGATTTTTAGGAAATATAGCAATCTTAATAGGAATAGTTTTAGGAACATTAATAGCAATATTTATGGGAGTAGCAGACTTCTCAAGTGTTGCAACAGCAGATTTTGTAAATATTAATACACCATTAAAATATGGTATAAAATTTGATATTACAGCAATACTATCATTATTCTTAGTTCAATTAGTAATAATGACAGATGCTACAGGAAATCAATTAAATCTTTCAAATATTTGTGGTGTAGATGAAAAGGATGCTAAGAGATTAGCAGCAGGACTTAGAGGTCATGGACTTTCATCAATGTTAGCAGGAATTTTTAATACTTTCCCTCACTCACTATTTGGACAAAACGTAGGTATAGCTGCAATTACAGGTGTAGCAAGCCGTTTTGTAGGAACAGCAGCAGGAGTTATCTTATTACTTATAAGCTTCTTCCCAAAAGTAACAGCAGTATTTACTTCAATTCCATCTCCAGTATTAGGAGGAGCAGGAATAATAATGTTCGGTATAGTTGCTGCTAATGGAATAAAAAGATTAGGAGAAGTAAATTATGTTGGAAATAAAAATCTTATGATAGTAGCAACAAGTATTGGAGTAGCTTTAATTCCAATAGCAGTTCCAGAATTTTTCAAATTCTTCCCAGCTTGGGGAAAAATACTTTTCCAAAGTGCAGTTACACTTGGATGTTTAACAGTTTTAATACTAAATGTTGTGTTTAACGAACTTGGAAAAAAGAAATAAAATAAGTAAGTAAAATTAAAATAAAAGCTTTAAAGGATCAATGGAGGAAAAAATGAGAGATATAATGGTACCTATGTCGTTTGACAAACTGATAAACCAATGCTTAACTGAGTATAGAACTAAAAAATCGTTATTTGATGTAAAAGCAATAGTAACTGCTGATACAGAGAAAAATATGGAATTTTGTGGAAGAGGATTAGAGAGTCCATTAGGAGTAGCAGCAGGACCTCATACTCAATTAGCTCAAAATATAGTTGCTTGTTATGCTGGTGGAGCTAGATTTATAGAGTTAAAAACTGTTCAAGTAATGTATGGAGAAGAGTTAGGAATTCAAAAACCTTGTATTCGTGCTAATGATGAGGGATATAACGTTGAATGGTCATCAGAATTACATGCTTTAGAAGCTATGAATGAATATATTAGAGCATGGTTTGCTACTAAGATAGTTGCAAAAGAGTTTGGATTAGGAAATCCAGATGCTTTCCAATTTAATATGAGTGTTGGATATAACTTAGAGGGAATAAAAACTCCAGCAGTAGATGGTTTCTTAAATGGATTAAATGATGCATCAACTACAAAAGTTTTCCAAGAGTGTAAGCAATATTTATTAGATAACTTACATCTGTTTGAAAATGTAGATGCTGATTTTATCAATTCAATTCCAGCTCATGTATGTAATACTATAACATTATCAACTATGCATGGATGTCCAGCAGATGAGATAGAAAAAATTGCAGCTTACTTAATAGAAGAGAAAGGATTTAATACATTTATAAAATGTAACCCTACTCTATTAGGATATGATTATGTAAGAAAAATTATGGACGATATGGGATATGATTATCTATCAATAGATAAACATCAATTTGAAATAGATTTAAAATTTGATCAAGCTGTAAAAATGATAAATAATTTAATAGCTTTAGCAAAAATAAAAGGTGTAAAATTTGGAGTTAAGTTATGTAACACTATGCCAGTTGATATTAAGCATAAAGAGTTACCAGGAAATACAATGTATATGTCAGGAAAAAGCTTATATCCATTAGCAATATCTCTAGCTAAAATATTAGGAGAAGCTATTGGAGAGGGATTAGAAATCTCTTTCTCAGGTGGAGCAGATAAAAATAATATAGATGAGATATTTGAAGCAGGAATCTATCCTATAACTGTATGTACAACTCTATTACAACCTATGGGATATGAAAAATTAGCTAAACTATATGAGCAATTACATGCTATTGAATATCCAACTGCAAGAAAATTAAACCTTGTTAAGATAAATGAATTAGTAGAAAAAGTAAGAACTGATAAAAATTATTGTAAATCAGAGGCTCAAAGAAAGAAAACAGATGAGCATATAAGCTATGAAGGAGTATCTGAAAAAGATAACTTAAAATGTAAAGTACTTTGCCAAACTTGTATCAGAGTATGTCCTAACAGAGCAAATACATATATAGAAACATCAGAAGGAAAAATCTTACTTCATATAGATGATTCATGTAATGAGTGTGGAAACTGTCAATACTTATGTATTCAACCATGTTTACCATATAGAGATAGACTTACTTACTTCTCATCAAAACAAATGATGGAAGAAAGTGAAAATAAAGGACTTTCAATTCAAGGCGATAAATATCTAGTTCGTCTTGAGAAAGAAATTGTAGAGTGTACTTATGATGAGCTTTCAGATTTTATGAAGTCAGTTGTGGACTCAATTAAGAAAACACATTCATATTTAATTTAATTATTCTAAGGAGTAGATTAAGATGGAATTACTTTTAAAGAATGCAAATATTGTTACAGATAAAGAAACTTATATGAGTGATATCTATATAAAAGATGGGGTTATAGTTAATATAGATAAAAAAATTGAAATACCAGGAGTAAAAACTGTAGATATAGGGGGAAAATATCTAGTTCCTGGGGGGATAGATGTACATACTCATTTTGATATAGATGTTGGAATAGCAAGGTCAGCAGATAATTTTTATACTGGAACACTGGCAGCTGCTTGTGGAGGAACAACTACAATAGTAGACCATATGGGGTTTGGACCAAAAGGTTGTAACTTACACCATCAATTAAATCTATATTATGATTTAGCAAAAGATTCTGTAATAGATTATAGCTTTCATGGGGTAATTCAACATATAGATGAAGATATAATAAGTGAGATAGATGAGATGATAAAAGATGGAATTCCATCTTTTAAGGGATACATGACTTATGGATATAAATTATCTGATATGGAAATGTTAAAACTTTCAGAAAAATTAGGAAAAACAGGTGGACTGCTTACAGTCCACCCAGAAAATAATGATATAGTGGAATTTTTAAGAGAAAAATTAGCAAATGAAGGAAAACTAGCTCCAATTTATCATGCTAAAAGCAGACCAGATAAATGTGAAGGAGAGGCAGTTAATAGAATGATAGATATTACTGCTCAAACTAATTGTCCGCTTTATATAGTTCATCTTTCTTCAAATGAAGCATTGGAACATATAAAAAGAGCTAAAGATAGAGGGCAAAAGATTTATTCAGAAACTTGTCCTCAATATTTAGTATTAGATGAAGAGATGTACAATAGAGAAGATGGAGTAAAATTTATTTGTAGTCCACCTATAAGAGAAAAAAGTAATCAAGAAAAATTATGGGAAGGAATACAACAAGGATATATTCAAACTATTGCTACTGACCATTGTTCTTTTAATTATAAAATGAAGAAAGAGATGGGAGGAGAGGATTTCAGAAAATGTCCAAATGGACTTCCTGGAGTTGAAACAAGAATGCCTATTATGTTTTCTGAAGGAGTATCTAAGGGAAGAATATCAGTAAATAAATTTGTAGAGATAACAAGTACAAATCCAGCTAAGTTATTTGGTATGTATCCTAAAAAAGGGACTATTCAAGTAGGAGCAGATGCAGACCTAGTAGTAATAGATCCTAATTTAACTAAAAAGATAAGCGTTGTAGATTTACATGAAAATGTTGATTATACATCTTTTGAAGGAATAGAAGTAAAAGGATATCCTGTTATGACAATATCTAGAGGGGAGATAATTGTAGAGGATAACAAATTTGTAGGAGAAAAAGGAAGAGGAAGATTTATAAAAAGAGCTTCTTTTGAATATTAAGATTGGAGGATAAGATGGAAGATAAGTTCAGTTTTATAGTAAATGGAAAGACAATAGTTACAACTGAAGATGTAAACTTATTAGATTTTTTAAGAGATGATTTAGGATTAATATCTGTAAAAGATGGTTGTAAAGAGGGAGCTTGTGGAACTTGTACAATACTTGTAGATGGAAAAGCTATGAAATCTTGTATATTTACAACTAAAAAAGTAGCTGGAAAAGAGATTACAACAATTGAAGGATTTACTGAAAGAGAAAAAGAAGTATTTGCATATGCTTTCACAGAGTGTGGAGCTGTTCAATGTGGATTCTGTATTCCAGGAATGGTAGTAGCAGCTAAAGCTCTATTCTTAAGAACATTAGATCCAACTAGTGATGAAGTTAAAAAAGCATTAGTAGGAAATATTTGTAGATGTACTGGATATGTAAAAATAGAGCAAGCTATTATGTTAGCAGCTAAATTATTTAGAGAAAATACACCTGTTCCTCATAGAGAGTGTAAAGGATTAATCGGAACAAATGTTCATAGAGTAGATGCTGAGGCAAAAACTTTAGGAATAGCAAAATATGCTGAAGATTATACAGTAGAAGGAATGTATTATGGAAGTGCTGTAAGAAGTAAATATCCAAGAGCAAAAGTTCTATCTATTGACACATCAGAAGCTCTAAAATTAGAAGGAGTATTAGGAGTACTTACAGCTGATGATGTACCAGGAAAAAATAATATAGGACACTTAGAGTTTATTTCTGACTGGGATGGATTTATACCAGTAGGTGGAATAACTAGATATATTGGAGATGCTGTTGCATTAGTAGTAGCTAAAGATAAGAAAACTCTAGCTGAAGCTAAAAAACTTGTAAAAGTTGAATACGAAGAGTTACCAGGATTATTTACTCCAGAAGAAGCAATGGCAGAAGGAGCTCCATTAATTCATAGCAAACCAAATAATATTTTAGTAAGAGAATTATTAAAAAGAGGAAATTCAGAAGAGGCTATAAAAAATTCTAAATATGTAGTAACTAATACTTACTATACTCCAGCAACTGAACACGCATACTTAGAGCCAGAGTGTGCATTGGCAATACCAACAGAAGATGGAGTACAACTATATACTGCAAGCCAATCAATATTCGATGAGCAAAGAGAAGTTTCAAGATTCTTAGGAATAGAAAAAGAAAAAGTTAGAGTAATCGCTGCTTATGTAGGTGGAGGTTTTGGTGGTAAAGAAGATATGACTGTTCAACACCATGCAGGACTTGCTGCTTATATATTCAAAAAACCAGTTCAAGTACTATTAACAAGACAAGAAAGTATTAATATAAGTACAAAAAGACATGCTATGAAAATAGAGATGACAACAGCTTGTGATGAAAATGGAAAACTTACAGCTATGAAAGCTAAGTTAATTTCTGATACAGGAGCTTATGCATCATTAGGAGGACCAGTATTACAAAGAGCATGTACACATGCAGCTGGACCATATAACTATCAAAATATAGATATTGAAGGAATAGCAGTTTATACAAATAATCCACCTGCTGGAGCATTTAGAGGATTTGGAGTTACTCAATCAGCTTTTGCAATTGAATCAAATATAAACCAATTAGCTGAGATGGTAGGAATTACTCCATGGGAAATGAGATATAGAAATGCTATTAGACCTGGACAAGTATTACCAAATGGACAAATTGCTGATGAAGGAACAGCATTAGTAGAAACATTAGAAGCAGTAAAAGATGTATATGATAATAACAAAATAGTAGGAATAGCTTGTGCTATGAAAAACGCTGGTATAGGAGTTGGATTACCAGATATAGGAAGATGTAGAATAACAATAGTTGATGGAGAGATAAGAGTAAGAACATCAGCTGCATGTATAGGTCAAGGAATTGCTACTGTATGTAAACAAATGGTTTGTGAAACAATTGGAGTAGATCCTAAATTAGTAGTAGTAGAAGGACCAGATACTCATGTAACTCCTAACTCAGGAACTACAACAGCATCTAGACAAACTGTATTTACAGGGGAAGCAACAAGACAAGCAGCATTAGCTCTTAAGAAAGAGTTAGAAACAAAAACTTTAGCTGAATTAGAAGGTTGGGACCACTATGCAGAATATTCTGGAATAACAGATAAGATGGGATGCGACAAACCAAATCCTGTAAGCCACGTAGCTTATGGATATGCAACTCAAGTAGTTGTATTAGATGAAGCTGGAAAAGTTACAAAAGTAGCAGCAGCTCATGATGTAGGAAAAGCTATTAACCCAAGAGCACTAGAAGGACAAATTGAAGGTGGAGTTGTAATGGGATTAGGATTTGCTTTAACTGAGGTTATGCCAATAGTTAAAGGAGTTCCACAAGTTAAGTTTGGAACTTTAGGACTATTCAGAGCAACTAATGTACCTGAAATAGAAACTACAATAGTAGAGAAAAATAAAGCAGAATTAGCATATGGAGCAAAAGGAGTAGGAGAGATTACTGTTATTCCTACAGCACCAGCAGTTCAAAATGCTTACTATAAATATGATGGAGTATTTAGAACTTCATTACCTTTAGAAAAAACAGCATATAAAAAATAATTTGAGGAGTGATATAGATGAAAAAAGTAATTCACACAGAAAAAGCACCAGCAGCTTTAGGACCATATTCACAAGCTA
>OGEW01000031.1_pt1 | contig 71071 bp, 89 predicted proteins | sample 1570781 | NCBI WGS metagenome assembly OGEW01 (sample SAMEA2582047, study PRJEB24529) | metagenome | biome: Human gut stool | place: China | collected 2011 | reverse complement strand
TAGTATGATATATGAGAAAAGTTTAACTTAAAATTAAGTTAAACTTTTTTTATTATATAAATATTATATTAATAGATGATAAAGTAATATAATAATAGGTTTATTTATATTAAGGGGGAATTTAATAATGCAAACTATCCTAATTACAGGAGGGGCAGGGTATATTGGTTCACATGCTGTTGTAGAACTATTGGATAATAATTATGATGTTGTAGTCATTGATACATTAGAGAATGGATTTAAAGAATTTGTTGATAAAAGAGCAAAATTTTATCAAGGGAATGTGCAAGATTTTGAATTAATGTCAAGAATACTTCAAGAAAATAAAATAGAGGCTATTATGCATTTTGCTGGTTATATTAGAGTTCCAGAGAGTGTAGATGATCCTAATAAGTATTATTTTAATAATACCTATACAACTATGTGTTTAATACAATCAATGGTAAAACATAATGTAAAAAATATAATTTTTTCTTCAACAGCAGCAGTCTATGGAGAAATTATAGAAGATCAACCTATTGATGAAAAACATTCAACAATTCCTATTAATCCTTATGGTGCAAGTAAATTAATGTCTGAAAGAATTATTTTAGATTGTGCTAAAGCCTATGGATTAAATTATTCTATTTTTAGATATTTTAATGTTGCAGGAGCACATGAAAAATATCCTATTGGTCAAAAAGGAGAGGGAGTAACATCACTTATAACTTTAACTTTACAAGCTGCAAAAGATTCAAATAGAGTTTTAGAAGTTTTTGGTGATGATTTTCCAACAAAAGACGGTACTGGAATCAGAGATTATATTCATGTAGTAGATTTAGTAAAAGCTCATGTTTTATCTTTGAAATTACTATTTAAAAATGAAAGTAACATTTTTAATCTTGGTAATGGAAATGGTTTTTCTGTATTAGAAACTGTTGAAGCAGCTAGAAAAGTAACTTGTAAAAAAATTTCATACAAAATAACAGGTAGAAGAAAAGGTGATCCTGCTTGTGTTATTGCTTCTTCAAAAAAAGCACAAAAATTATTGGGATGGAAAACTCAATATACAAATGTAGAAAAAATTATTGAAACAGGTTGGCGTTTTGTAGAAAATCTATAAATAAAAAAAATCTCTTTTAGTTTCAAACTTCATTATAAGCTAAAAGAGATTTTTAAATTTTTACATCATCACATTTTTATTTTTTGATACTCTCATGAATATTAATAGTGAAACAACTGTCATCAATGTTAAAATTGCTGACATAGCAGCAGCTATTCCATAACTTCCCCTTGATACATAAACATAAATTTGTAATGTCAATGTAATAGTCTTATAATTATATAAAATTATACTTGAAGAAAGTTCAGTGATGATTGTTATCCAACTTAAAAGAGCACCAGAAATAATACCATTCATCATCATAGGAGTTGTTATCTTAAAAAATGATTTCATACGAGAAGCTCCTAAACTAATTGCTGCCTCTTCAATAGAAATAGGAATTTGTTGAAGTATAGCAACAGAAGATCTTATAGTATAAGCATTCCTTCTTATAATTAAGGATATCACCATTATTAAGAATGTTCCAACTAAAACAAAAGGTTTTTTATTAAAAGCACTTACCAAAGCTATCCCTACAACTGAACCAGGGATAACATAAGGTACCATAGATAAAGTATCTATTGTTCTATTCATAAAGTTATTTCTTCTTACAACAAGATATGCAATTAAAATGGAAATAACAATAATTAAAATTAATGCGAGTCCACCAATAAAAAATGTATTTTGTATAGCATTTCCAACTTTACTAAATGCTTCTGTATAACTTTTTAAAGAATATCCTTTTGTAAAAAGTTTTCCAGATGTATTTTGGAAAGATGTATAAATTACATAAAGTTGTGGAGCATAAGAAATAAAAACTATTAAATAACAATATAAATGAATTAAAATAGATTTTATACCTTTTACTTCTTTTGCCTCAATAGGATGAAGAGCATTCATAGTAAATTTATATTTTCCATTTATATATCTTTGTAATAAGAAAATCAAAGATGTAATTATAATTGCAATAATACTTACTGCTGATGCAAAATTTTTATCAGAACCTGTTTCATTCATAAACTGATTATAAATTTCAACTGGGAAAGTTCTATATCCTTCTCCAATAAATAAAGGAGTTCCAAAATCTGCAAAAGCTCTCATAAATACCATAAGAGCAGCAGCTAATATTGTTGGAATACACAAAGGAATAATTATTTTAAAAAATCTTCTTGCTCCTGTGCAGCCCATATTTTCACTAGCTTCTAATAATGAATTGTCAATATTTCTTAAAGCTCCTGAAACATATAGAAAAACCAAAGGATAAAGTTGCATACATAAAACAAGTAAAATTCCTCCAAATCCATATATGCTAGGAACATTAAAACCAATTAAATTTTTAATTGCATTAGTAATTAACCCATTTCTTCCTAATAACAAAATCCAAGAATAAGCTCCTATAAATGGTGCTGACATACTACATAATATTATTATAATTTGTAAAAAAGTTTTCCCTTTTATTTTATACATATTATAGAAATATGCCAAAGGTGTTCCTATTATTAAAGTTAAAGCTGTTGCAGCTAAACTAACTTTGAAAGAATTAAATATAGTAGAAAAATAATAGTTTTTACTTAAAAATTTTGTGAAATAAGCAAAAGTAAAATCTCCATTATTTTCTATCACAGCATTTTTAAATAAAATTCCTAAAGGATAAATCATAAATATTATGTAAAATGCTAAAACACATAACGAAATTACTATCCATATATCTTTTTTCTTACTTAGCATAAGCAACACCTATATCATTATTAACACCTTCTAAAATATTTTTAGAACCATCTTCTGTAAAAACATTTATTTTATCCTGTTTTATTTCCAAATAAACTTCTGTACCTTTTGAAATTATACTATCAATTTTAGATTCTTGAACTATTTCAATTTTTTCTCCACTTTCTAAATGAGCAAAATAATGAGTGTTTAAACCTAAAAATACACTACTATCTATAAAGGCTTTTATTCCATCTTTTGTTTGACTTTCATCAATTACAAATTCTTCTGGTCTTATTGAAATAACAACATTTCCTTTAATATTTTTATCTTTTATATTATTTAAAGTTACATCATATTTTCCAGCTACTTTTAAAATTGAACCATTTAGGTTTCCATTTAATACATTTGTTTTGCCTATAAAAGTTGCAACAAATAAATTTGCTGGTCTTTGATAAATATCTTTTGGTTGCCCTAAATGTTGAATTTCACCATCTTTCATAACTGCAATTCTATCACTGACGGCCATAGCTTCTTCTTGATCATGAGTTACATATACAGTTGTAATTCCTATACTATTTTGAATTTCTTTTATTGCCGTTCTCATTTCAACTCTTAATTTTGCATCTAAGTTACTTAAAGGCTCATCCATCAATAAGACATCAGGTTTTATAACTAAAGCTCTTGCTAAGGCAACTCTTTGTTGTTGCCCTCCCGACAATCTTTCAGGCATTCTATCTCTATATTCATCAATTTGCATAAGTTTTAAAAATTTCTCTGTTTCTGCTTTCATTTCTTCCTTAGAAACTTTTCTATTTTTTAAACCAAACTCTACATTTTGCTCAACAGTTAAATGTGGAAAAATAGCATAGTTTTGAAATACCATTCCAATATTTCTCTTAGCAGGATCTAAATCATTTATTCTTTTTTCATTGAAATAAAAATCTCCCTTTTCAATGGAATTAAAACCTGCTATCATTCTTAATAGAGTAGTTTTTCCACAACCAGAAGGTCCAAGGAGAGTAAAGAACTCTCCTTGTTTTATATCAAGAGATAAATTTTCAATTATAATATTATCTCCATATCTTTTTTGAGCATTTTCTATTTTTATGTTTACACTCATTAGTTCTCTCCTAACTATTTTGTTAATATATCAGTCCATCTTTCTTGCCATTCTTTTCTGTGTTCTGCACAGTAAGGAATATCTTCATAGGCAACTTTGATTTCATCAAATGGTTTTATAAATTCACTTGTATTTTTAATAGCAGTATTTACTGGTCTTGTTGAAGTTTCAGCAACAACTTTTTGTCCTTCATCTGAAATTAAAAAGTCAATAAACTTTTTAGCATTTTCCATATGAGGTGCATTTTTAACTATTGCAGCAGCTCCTGGTAACCATACAGAACCTTCTTCTGGATAAACAAGTTTCAAATTAGTAGCTCCATCTTGAAGTAATGTTACAGCTGGATTTTCATAAGTAACTCCTACTGCATATTCTCCATCAGCAGTAGCTTTATAGATTTGAGAAGATGAAGATAAGATAGTTCCATCTAATTGAGCAATAAATTTTTCAACAAATTCCCAAGCCTTTTCATCATAAGGCTTTTCTCCCATAACAAGTAACATATTTGTAAGTTCAGCTATTGCACTACTACTTGCTGTTGGATCTCCCATAGCAATTTTACCTTTTAATTCAGGCCATAGTAAATCTTTATATCCATTAAATTTTTCAGGGTCTAGTCCTAATTTTTTAAATACATCCTTATTTACAAGTAATGCTGCACTACCATCTAATTTGTAGTTTGTAAAGAAACCAGTAGTATTTTTATAAGCATCAGGGACATTCTTTTCATTTTCAGAAGTGTAGCTTTCCCATAAATCAGGAGTAGTTGCAAGTACACCCATACTTATAGCTCCCCAGTTAATATCAGCTTGAGGATTTTCTTTTTCAGCTGCTATTCTAGCAAGAACATCTCCTGTTCCCATTGATTGTAAAGTAACTTTTATTCCAGTTGCCTTTTCAAAAGCTGGGATAATTTTATTTACTTCATCATCAGCATTTGGTGAATAAATTACTAACTCATTTGATCCTTGAGCTTCAGGTGCTACTTCTGTTTTTTCTTTATCTCCTCCACAAGCAACAAACATAAAAATAACACTAATAGACATCAATAAAAATTTAATAAACTTTTTCATTTTCTTATCAAGACTATATAATTTAATCTAAATAAATTTATAACAGTCTTATCCTCCTTTTTTATAAAATTAATGAATTCAATACACTATAATTAATTATAGAATAAAAGCAAATAAATATCAAGTGTTTAAAAATGTACAATTATTTCTCTTGTGGAAAATATAACTTTATTTCTCTTTATTAAATCTAAAATATTTAATTTTTCTTCATTAGTTAAAAATGGATGATATAAATTATTATTTCTTTTTAAAATACTTATATCACTATAATCAATATATTCAATATTCTTAGGTATAGAATAATCATCCATAATTTTGTTAAAGTTATTAACTTCAACATTTTTATTTGAAATTATAAGAATATTATTTGTTAATAGAAAATTAACTTTTTCTATTTCAGTAAAATTTTCAAAAATATAAAAATCTGCTTTTTCTTTCTCATTATTTATAGAAAGTTTTAAATTCCTATATTTACAATAAAATTTAATAGTGTCAATTATTGTCGTTGTTCCTCTTTTTCTATCTATAATAGCCAAAGTTTTTTTCTTATCTTTAAAAATTGAAGCAAGTACCTTTTTTTGTATAGAATTATATTCAAAATTTCCAATTAAAAGTTTTTTAATCTCCTTAAATATTAAAGCATCTTTTAAAGGAAAAGATTTTAAACCACTATCTTTTATTATATCAATTTCTAAATGTAAATTTATATTTTCAGTTTTTAAATATTTCTTTTTAATTTTTACAGAAAAGTCATAATTAAATTTATTTTTTAAAATAGTTAAAATTTTTGCTAAATTACTATCTATATTTTCTATAATTGTTCTATCTTTTGTTATAGCTACTCCATAGTCATTAAAAATCAAATTCAAAGGTTCTTCTATATCTGGTCTTTTTGGATATACAACTGTTTCCATTGGGAAAGAAATATCTCTCCCATTTAATTCTAAATAATCATCTTGAAAATCAATATTATCATTGGAATTTTTAACATCTTCAAGTTGTAATTTACACATATATCTATCTTTAAAAGTTTCCAATTTTAATTTAAAAGCTATATCAATACTTTTTGAACTTGAAATAATACCATAATAATCTCCACCACCAAAAAATATACAGTTTTTAAAATAATAACCATCTTTTTTTATATCTAACATCAGATGTTCTGTACTGTTTCTTGTAAATCTTAAATTCTCATATTCACAATTTCTAAAAGCAAAAATAGGAGTATGATTTTTAGCTCCATAAGGCTCTAAGATTTCCAACTCTTTTAAAAATTCATAATTTACCTTATAAGGTGCTAAGACTTTTTCTATTTTTAATTTCTTTATGAATAAATCTTTATTAAAATTTTCTTCAATATATTTATCTACTCTTTGGTAAAATTCTTCTATATTTTCTATTTTAATTGTAAAACCTGCTGCACCTGAATGTCCTCCATATTTAACTAAAATATCTGAAACAAAATTTAAACATTCAACTATATTGACACCATCAATACTTCTACAAGAGGCAGTTGCTACTCCTTCGTTTTCCTTGATTTCCATAATTATAGTTGGTTTATAATATTTATCTAAAATTTTTGAAGCAACTATCCCAATAACTCCATGATGAAAAGATTTATTTGCAACCAAAATTAAATTTTTATTATATAATTGTTTTTTTTCAATCTCAACAATAGACATTTCTAAAATCTTTTTTTGTATATTTTTTCTTTCAATATTATTTTCTAAAAGTTTATCTATAATTGAAAGACATTTAAAACCATCTTCCTCAACAAATAAACTTACTGCTTGTTTTGCATCTTCTAAACGACCAGCAGCATTAAAGATTGGTGCAATAATATAACCCACATCATAGGCAAAATACTCTTTTGTATCCCAGTTATCAGGAAATATTTTTCTAAGTAATTGTTTAATACCTATCCATTTAGTAGTATTTAAAAGTTTTAAACCTCTTTTTACAAATTTTCTATTATCTGAAACTAAGGGAACTATATCTGCAACAGTACCTATTGCAACAATATCTAAATATTTTTCTAAATCATTCAATTTATTCATTTGGGTATATAAAGCATAGACTAACATAAAAGCAGTTCCCACACCTGCAAGATATTTAAAAGAATATATATTTTCGTCTCTTTTAGGATTTATAACAGCAAGAGCTTTTGGAATATCACCAGTTATTTCATGGTGATCTGTTATTATAAAATCTAAATTTAATTCATTAGCAAAATTAATTTCTTCTATTGAATTAATCCCACAATCCACACTAATAACTAAATCTGCATTTTCATTTTTTAAAGTTTGTATAGCTTCCTTATTTAATCCATAACCTTCATCTCTTAAAGGTATATAATAGTCTACATTTGCACCTAACTCAGAAAGTGCTAAATATAAAAGAGAAACTGATGTTATTCCATCTACATCATAATCTCCATAGATATAAATTTTTTGATTACTTTTTATAGCCTCAAAAATTCTTTGAGTGGCTATATCCATATCCTTTAAATCAAAAGGATTAAAATCAAAATTTGTATCAAGAGATAGATTTCTATTTTCAATTAAATCTTCAATAATAAAATCTAATTTCTTTTCTCTTTTGTTTTCAAATATTTTTTCATAATTAGTTTTATTTTCTAAAATCCATTTTGTATTTTTTTTCATTTTTATCTTCCTAACCTTTTTATTTTTATTTTGTAATAATTATAGTTTAATTTTTCTTTTTTGTAAAAATTTTTTAAAAACACAAAGTCTAAATATATAAGAATAAAATTTTTATTAATAAATATAATTTAAAGTGAAAAAATATGGTATAATAAATAGAATTTTTAATATTGGGAGGAAATAATGTCAACAAAGTTTTGGAATTGTGCTGCTATTTTTTTGATTGTAGTTACACTATTAATAGTTTTAAAGTTTTTTGCAACAAAAACCATATTTTATGGAGTTTTTTATTTTTTTCTAACACTTTTTTTTATCTATATATTTGTAAAAGAAAAAGATTTAGCTAAAATATCTGATGCTCGTAGAGAAAAATATGTTAGTAAAATTGTAAAAAAATATGATATAAAAAATGAAAATAAAATTAAGAATATAAAAAAAGTTTTTTATTATATTGAAACAATAGGTACAGCTCTTATATTAGTTGTAATTATTCAAAGGTTTTATATAGGAAATTTTAAAATCCCTACTGGCTCAATGATACCTACAATACAAATAGGAGATAGAGTTTTTGCTGATATGGTTTCATATAAATTTACAACACCAAAAAGAAACAGTATTGTTGTTTTTAAAGAACCTATACAAAATAAAGTTTTATATAATAAAAGAATAATGGGACTTCCTGGTGAAAAAGTAAAAATTGAAGATGACATTTTATATGTAAATGGTGAAGCAACAAATTTTAGAAGATATAGTAACCTTGGTATAGGAGATAGAGAATGGATAATTCCTAAAAAAAATGATAAGTTAGAAATTATCCCAGAAGAAAATTATAATGAAACATATAAATCAGCTTCATTTAATATAGGAGAAATTCAAAAAGAATTAAAAACTAATTCTCTATCAATTTTTACTTTTATGCCTAATTTAAAATTTACTGTAAATGGAGAGGAAACTGCTCCTGTTTTAGACTTTGTTCATGATAAAAATATTCTTAAAAAACTTATAGCAGGAGAAACTGTTGAAGTAATATTAGATGAGGATTATTATTTTGCTTTAGGGGATAATACAGATAATAGTTTTGATTCAAGATATTGGGGCTTTGTAAAAGAAAGTAGAATAAGAGGAAGAGCTTTAGTTAGATTCTGGCCTTTAAACAGAATAGGAATAGTAAGATAAGAATAGCTCGTTACTAGCCAGATTTTTTAACAGATAAGAATTAAGAATTCGCTGCAAATTCAACTAACTCGCTAACAAGTTAGCTCAAACATGTTGAGATTTGCTTGGCTCATTCTATTTAATTTTTATCCTAAAATCTGGAATGTAACTCACTTATTCTTATTAACTGCAAGTATAAGGGAATATTAATGATTAAAAAATTAACAAGTAATGATATAGATTATATAGAACAAATTTTTAATTTAGAAAAAGAAATTTTTAAAAGTTCTGCTTTTAATAAAAGTTATTTAGATACTTTAATAAAAGGAAATAATTCTTTTATCTATGTTTATTTAATAGATAATAAAGTCTGTGGATATTTAATAATCCTTGATAGTATAGATGTCTATGAAATTCTTGCAATAGCAACTGTTGAAAAATATAGAAATAAAGGTATAGCACAAGAACTTTTAGATAAAATAAAAACAAAAGATATTTTTTTAGAGGTAAGAGAAAGTAATCAAACAGCCATAAATTTTTATAAAAAAAATAATTTTAAAGAAATAAGAATTAGAAAAAATTATTATTCAGAGCCAACTGAAAATGCTATTATAATGAAATTGGAGGTAAATGTAAATAATGAATAACGAAATCTATTCAAACCCATTATGTGAAAGATACAGTTCAAAAGAAATGATGTATAACTTTTCTCCTGATAAAAAATTTTCAACTTGGAGAAAACTTTGGATTGCACTTGCAGAATCTGAAAAAGAATTAGGACTTAATATATCACAAGAGCAAATTGAAGAAATGAAAAAAAATATTTATAATATAGATTACGAACTGGCAGCTAAAAAAGAAAAAGAGTTTAGGCATGATGTTATGGCTCATGTACATACATTTGGTACACAAGCACCTTTGGCTATGCCAATAATACATTTAGGAGCTACAAGTGCTTTTGTTGGAGATAACACAGATTTAATCCAAATTAAAGATGGACTTCAAATTATAAAAACAAAACTTATAAATGTTATGAGTAATCTTTCTAAATTTGCATTGGATAATAAAAGTGTTGCAACTTTGGGATTTACACATTTCCAAGCAGCTCAACTTACAACTGTTGGAAAAAGAGCTACACTATGGTTGCAATCTTTAATGTTAGATTTAGAAGAATTGGAGTTTAGAGAAAAAACTTTAAGATTCAGAGGAGTTAAAGGAACTACTGGAACACAAGCAAGTTTTAAAGATTTATTCAATGGAGATTTTTCAAAAGTTGAAGAACTAGATATCTTAGTTTCTAAAAAAATGGACTTTGATAAAAGATTTTCTGTAACAGGACAAACTTATGATAGAAAAGTTGATTCTGAAATAATGAATTTACTTGCAAATATAGCTCAATCTGCTCATAAGTTTACTAATGATTTAAGATTATTACAACATTTAAAAGAAGTTGAAGAACCTTTTGAAAAAAGCCAAATAGGTTCGTCTGCAATGGCATATAAAAGAAATCCAATGAGAAGTGAAAGAATTTCATCACTTGCTAAATTTGTTATAGCATTACAACAAAGTACAGCTATGGTTGCTTCAACTCAATGGTTTGAAAGAACTCTTGATGATTCAGCTAATAAAAGATTATCTTTACCACAAGCATTTTTAGCAGTAGATGCAATATTAATTATTTGGAATAATATTATGGAAGGTTTGGTTGTATATGATAAAATAATAGAAAAACATATAATGAGTGAGCTTCCATTTATGGCAACTGAATATATAATAATGGAATGTGTAAAAGCTGGTGGAGATAGACAAAAACTTCATGAAAGAATCAGAGTTCATTCTATGGAGGCTGGTAAACAAGTAAAAGTTGAAGGAAAGGATAATGATTTAATAGATAGGATAGTTAATGATGACTACTTTAAATTAGATAAAACTAAATTACTCTCTATTTTGAAACCTAAAAACTTTATTGGTTTTGCTCCTGAACAAACAGAAAAATTTATTAACACTGAAATAAAACCAATACTGGAAAAATATAAAAACCTTTTAGGAATGGATTCTGAATTAAAGGTATAAATTTATTATTCAAATAACAAAAATAAAAAATAAGAGAGTTACATTCCAAATTTTAGGATAGAAATTAAATAGAATGAGCCGAGCAAATCTCAGCATGTTTGAAGCTGACTTGTCAGCAAGTTGGCTGAATTTGCAGCGAATTCTTAATTTTTATCCGTTAAGAAATTTGGCTAGTAACGAACTATTTTTTATGAATTATTTATGTGAGGAAGTGAGTTTATGATAAAAAGAGAGTATAGAGAAGAAATTTATCTAATTGCCTTAGTGCTTTTAGGTTTATATCTTTCTCTTATTGAAAATATAATACCTAAACCATTTCCTTGGATGAAAATTGGTTTATCAAATATATCTGTACTTATAGCACTTGAAAAATTTAATTCAAAAATGGCTCTACAAACTATTTTACTTAGAGTTTTTATACAAGCTCTTATGTTAGGAACATTATTTACTCCTAATTTTATTATAAGTTTTAGTGCTGGGCTTGTAAGTACACTATTTATGATTTTTTTATATAAATTTAGAAAATATTTATCATTATTATCTATAAGTTGTATTTCAGCATTTACTCATAATCTTTTACAGCTTATAGTGGTGTATTTCTTACTATTTAGAAATATATCTTTAAATAGTAAATCAATAATAATTTTTATAGTTATTTTCTTAGGATTAGGTGTAATTATGGGCTTAATAACAGGGGTTATAGCTACAAAAATAAATTTAAAAAGAAAGAAGATTTAAAAATTATATAAAAGGAGTGATTTTTATGGGCAGATACTTTGGAACAGATGGCATTAGAGGGGAAGCCAATAGAGAATTAACTGTTGAAAAAGCATTAAGGCTTGGCTATGCTCTTGGCTATTATTTAAGAAATACTTATAAAAATGAAGAAAAAATAAAAGTAGTTATGGGAAGTGATACTAGAATATCTGGATATATGTTAAGATCTGCTTTAACAGCTGGACTTACTTCAATGGGTATTTATATAGATTTTGTTGGGGTTATTCCTACACCAGCAGTTGCTTATATAACAAGGTTAAAAAATGCCAAAGCAGGTATTATGATTTCTGCTTCACATAATCCAGCAAAAGATAATGGTATAAAAATATTTAATTCAGAGGGTTATAAATTTTCAGATGAAATAGAAAACAAAATTGAAGATTATATGGACGATTTAGATAGTATTTTAATTAATCCTTTGGCTGGGGACAAGGTTGGCAAATTTAAGTATGCAGAAGATGAGTACTTTCAATATAAAAATTATCTTACTCAATGTGTAAAAGGTAATTTTAAGGATATGAAAATTGTTCTTGATACAGCGAATGGAGCTGCATACAGAGCAGCAAAAGATGTATTTTTAGATTTAAGAGCTGAACTTGTTGTTATAAATGATGCTCCTAATGGAAGAAATATAAATGTAAAATGTGGTTCAACACATCCAGAAATTTTAGCAAAAGTAGTTGTAGGTTATGAAGCTGATTTAGGTTTGGCTTATGATGGAGATGCTGACAGGCTTATAGCAGTTGATAAATTTGGAAATGTTATAGATGGAGATAAGATTATTGGAATTTTAGCTCTTGGCATGAAAAATAAAGGAACTTTAAAAAATAATAAAGTTGTTACCACTGTTATGAGTAATATAGGTTTTGAGAAATACTTAAAGGAAAATGATATAGAACTTTTAAGAGCAAATGTTGGTGATAGAAATGTTCTTGAAAAAATGTTAGCAGAAGATATTGTTATTGGTGGAGAGCAATCAGGACATATCATTTTAAAAGATTATGCTACAACAGGAGATGGTGTGTTATCATCTTTAAAACTTGTAGAAATTATTAGAGATACAGGAAAAGATTTACATGAATTAGTTTCTGCTATAAAAGATGCTCCTCAAACTCTAATAAATGTAAAAGTTAATAATGCTAAGAAAAATACTTGGGATAAAAATGAAAATATTACATCTTTTATTGATGAAGCAAACAAAAAATATAAAGATGAAGTTAGAATTTTAGTAAGAAAATCTGGAACAGAACCTTTAATAAGAGTTATGACAGAAGGAGAAAATAAAAAACTTGTTAATAAATTAGCAGAAGATATTGCTAAGTTAATTGAAAAAGAATTAAATTAATAAAATATTTATTTAAAAGTTTTATTTTTTTTATATTTATGATAATATAATACAGAATTATATTTTTAAAAAATAAGAAAAGTGAGGAAAGAAAGGTATTTAGATGGAAGATATAAAAAATCTTTTTAAGAAAACAATAATAGTAACTATTGTATGTTTTTTACTTGGTTTAGTTTTTCAAAATAAATACCTTTTATTTGGAATTTCAGGAGGCTGTGCAATATCTGTTATAGCCTTATATATGTTGTCAGTTGATACAAAAGCAATTATTTATTCAAAAGATATAAAGACTGCCAAAAGGATAGCTTATATAGGCTATGCAAAAAGATATTTTTTACATTTTATATTTTTAGCAGTATTATTATATTTTTTTAAAGACTTTAAAATTTTTTTAAGTGGATTTATAGGTACATTGAATGTAAAACTCACAATATACACTATGAATGCTCTTGAAAGAATTAAAAAATATTTAAAGTGATTAAACTATGATTATTGTGAAAGGAGGTATAAAGTGATACTAGGACCAATAGAATTTACAACAGGAGATTTAGTATCGGGACCATCTATAATATTTTCAATATTTGGTATTCCTGTTACTTCTACTGTGGTTACAACTTGGTTTATACTGTTTTGCTTTTTTCTGTTCTTCAAATTAGGAACGAGAAACTTACAATTAATACCTGGAAAGTTTCAAACAATTCTTGAAGGAATTTATGAATTTTTAGATTCAACCATTGGGCAAATATTAGGAGCTTGGAAAAAGAAATATTATATATATTTCGCAACTTTATTTTTATTTATATTTTTATCAAATATAATTACATTTTTTCCTATTCCATGGTTCAGTGTAAAAAATGGTGTATTGGAAATTTTTCCAGCATTTAGAACTCCAACAGCAGATTTGAACACAACAGGTGGTTTAGCAATACTGACAACAATCTTATTTATATCTGTATCCATAAAAAATAATGGAATACTTGGATATTTAAAAGGTTTTGTAGAACCAAATCCAGTTATGCTACCATTAAACATCATTGGAGAATTAGCAAAGCCATTGAACATATCTATGAGATTGTTTGGTAATATGTTTGCAGGTATGGTAATAATGGGACTTGTTTATATGGCAGTACCCTTTGTTATTCCAGCAGCACTACATTTGTATTTTGATTTATTTTCAGGTTTAGTACAAAGTTTTGTTTTTGTAACTCTTTCTTTGGTTTATGTTCAAGGCTCAATAGGGGATGCAGAATATATTGATGAAGAAAAAGTGGTAAATTAAGTTATACAATAATACATAAAAATTTAAAGATTAAATATTAGGAGGATAAATATGGATATATTAACAGCAAAAACTATAGTTTTAGGATGTTCGGCAGTAGGTGCAGGACTTGCTATGATAGCAGGATTAGGACCAGGTATAGGAGAAGGATATGCAGCAGGAAAGGCAGTTGAATCTGTTGCAAGACAACCAGAAGCAAGAGGAACAATTCTTTCAACAATGATAATAGGACAAGCAGTAGCTGAATCTACTGGTATTTATTCCTTTGTTGTTGCTTTAATTTTACTTTATGCAAATCCTTTCTTAAATAAATTAGGATAATATTTTTATTATTTAATTTAGTGAAAGGAGGTAAAATATTGTGCCAATAATATCTATTGATGCTACTTTTTTTTGGCAAATTATTAACTTTTTTCTTCTTTTATTTATTGTTAAAAAATATTTTAAAGAACCTATATCAAAAATAATGAATAAAAGAAAAGAAAAAATAGAAACTGAACTAGTAACAGCAACTAAAAATAGAGAAGAAAGTGAACATCTTTTAAAGGAAGCTGAAACACAAATTAACTCTTCAAGAAAAGAAGCAAGTGAAATTATAAAAAACGCTCAAAGAAAAGCTGAAGAAGAAGCTCGTAATCTCATAAGTGAAGCAAGGGAAAATAGAGAAAATATAATAAAAGCCACTGAATTTGAAGTAACAAAAATGAAAAATGATGCTAAAGAAGAATTAAGTAGAGAAGTTAAAGATTTGGCTGCTGAGCTTGCTGAAAAGATTATAAAAGAAAGAGTAGATGATATTCAAGAAACTTCACTTATAGATAAATTTATATCAGAGGTAGGCGAAGATAAATGATAAAATCACAAGTTGGAAGAAGATATTCTAAAGCTATATTTGATATTGCTGAAGAAAAAAATCAGGTGAAAGAAATCTATGAACTTCTAAATTCAGCTATGGTTCTTTATAGGACTGATAAAGGGTTTAAGAATTTTATCAGAAATCCTTTAATCAGCAATGAAGAAAAAAAGTCAGTTCTGAATGAAATTTTTGGAAAAGATAACAGTGATAATCTAAATATTTTATTATATATTTTGGATAAAGGCAGAATTAATTGTATAAAATACATTGTTGCTGAATATCTAAAAATTTATTATAGAAAAAATAGAATTTTAGATGTAAGAGCTACTTTTACAAAAGAGTTAACTGAAGAACAAAAGAAAAAACTTATTGATAAATTATCTCAAAAAACTGGAAAAGAAATCAACTTAGAAATAAAAATTGATAAAAATATTTTAGGTGGAGGAATTATAAGAATAGGAGATAAAATTATTGATGGTTCTATTCGTAGAGAATTAGATAATTGGAAAAGAAATTAAAGGCTTTAATGGAGGTGCGATAATTTGAATATTAGGCCAGAAGAAGTAAGTTCTATTATTAAAAAAGAAATAGACAACTATAAAAAAAGTTTAGAGATAAAAACTTCTGGGACTGTTCTTGAAGTCGGAGATGGTATTGCTAGAATTTATGGTTTAAGTAATGTTATGTCTGGGGAACTTCTAGAATTTCCACATGGAGTAATGGGCATGGCTTTGAACTTGGAAGAAGATAATGTTGGAGCTGTTATTCTTGGTAATGCTTCTCTTATAAAAGAGGGAGATGAAGTTAGAGCAACTGGAAAAGTTGTATCAGTTCCTACTGGTGATGAGTTACTTGGAAGAGTTGTAAATGCCTTGGGTGATCCTATTGATGGTAAAGGAGAAATACATGCTGATAAATATATGCCTATTGAAAGAAAGGCATCAGGAATTATATCAAGACAACCTGTGTCAGAACCTTTACAAACTGGTATTAAATCAATAGATGGTATGGTTCCTATTGGTAGAGGACAAAGAGAATTAATTATAGGTGATAGACAAACAGGTAAAACAGCAATTGCTATTGACACTATAATAAATCAAAAAGGTCAAGATGTTAAATGTATTTATGTAGCAATAGGACAAAAAAGATCTACTGTGGCTCAAATATATAAAAAATTAAGAGATTTAGGTTGTATGGATTACACTATAATAGTTGCTGCAACAGCATCTGAAGCAGCTCCTTTACAATATATGGCTCCTTATTCAGGTGTAGCCATTGGTGAATATTTTATGGACAGAGGAGAACATGTTTTAATAATCTATGATGATTTATCTAAACATGCTGTTGCTTATAGAGAGATGTCTTTATTACTTAGAAGACCACCTGGACGGGAAGCATATCCAGGAGATGTATTCTATTTACATTCAAGATTATTAGAAAGAGCTGCAAAATTATCTGATGAATTAGGAGGAGGTTCTATAACTGCTCTACCAATTATAGAAACCCAAGCAGGAGATGTATCTGCATATATTCCTACCAATGTTATATCAATAACAGATGGACAAATATTTTTGGAATCTCAACTTTTTAACTCTGGATTTAGACCTGCTATAAATGCTGGTATATCCGTATCAAGAGTTGGGGGAGCAGCTCAAATAAAAGCTATGAAACAAGTTGCTTCTAAGGTAAAGTTGGAACTTGCTCAATATACAGAACTTTTAACTTTTGCACAATTTGGTTCAGATCTTGATAAGGCAACAAAAGCACAACTTGAAAGAGGACATAGAATAATGGAAATATTGAAACAACCTCAATATCATCCATTTTCAGTTGAAAGACAAGTTGTATCTTTCTATGCTGTTACAAATGGACACTTAGATGATATAGAAGTCTCAAAGGTTAAAAGATTTGAAAAAGAATTGTTAGATTATTTGAAAGCTAATACAGATATTTTAAATGAAATAGAAAATAAAAAAGCTTTGGATAAAGAATTAGAAGAAAGGTTAAAAGAAAATATTATAAACTTTAAAAAAAGTTTTAATTAAGGAGTAGATTATGCCTGGAATGAAAGAAATTAAGAGTAGGATTAAATCTGTTCAATCTACTCGTCAGATTACTAATGCAATGGAAATAGTTTCTACAACAAAATTTAAAAAATATTCAAAATTAGTATCTGAATCAAGACCTTATGAAGAAAGTATGAGAAATATTTTAGCTCATATAGCAGCAGGAGTTAAATATGAAAAACATCCATTGTTTGATGGAAGAAAAGAAGTAAAAAGTATAGCTATATTAGTTATGACTTCTGATAGAGGACTTTGTGGAAGTTTTAATAGTTCTACTTTAAAAGAATTAGAAAAATTAGTTAAAAAACTTAAAAATAAAAATATTACTATCATTCCATTTGGAAGAAAGGCTATTGATTTTATTTCAAAGAAAAAATATAATTTTTCTGAATCTTTTTCAAAAATTTCTCCTGAGGAGATGAATGGTATTGCTGGAGATATTTCTATTGAAATAGTTGATAAATATAATAATCATATCTATGATGAAGTTTATGTGATATATAATAAATTCATATCTGCTTTAAGATATGATTTGACTTGTGAAAGAATAATCCCAATAGCAAGAATGGAAGCTGAAATAAATAGTGAATATATATTTGAACCAAATACAGAGTATATATTGTCAGCACTTTTACCAAGATTTATTAATTTAGAGGTTTATCAAGCTATATTAAATAATGCTGCTAGTGAACATTCAGCAAGAAAAAATTCAATGGGTAGTGCAACTGACAATGCAGATGAAATGATAAAAACATTGAATATTAAGTATAATAGAAATAGACAATCTGCAATTACCCAAGAAATAACTGAAATAGTTGGAGGAGCATCTGCTTTATAAAAATTATTAATAAAAATAAATGTTTTTTTTGAAATATCTCACAACTGCTTGATAGCTATTAGTGTTTCGTGAGCTCCACAAAGGCTCACTCAACAATAATGGACATCGCAGCAGTTTTTTCAAGAAAAATTTAATTAAGATTATCTTAATTTTTATAAAGTCAAAAATAATAAGATAAGGAGGCAATAGTAGGTGAATATAGGAACTATAACACAAATTATAAGTGCTGTTGTAGATGTGGCTTTTAAAGATGAGTTGCCTGCAATATATAATGCTTTAAAAGTAAAATTAGAAGATAAAGAACTTGTACTAGAAGTTGAACAACACCTTGGTAATAATGTTGTAAGAACAGTTGCTATGGACTCAACTGATGGTTTAAAAAGAGGAATGGAAGTTATAGATACAGGAAAGCCAATCACTATCCCAGTTGGTAAAGTTGTTCTTGGAAGAATATTAAATGTTTTAGGAGAACCTGTTGATAATCAAGGACCAATAAATGCTGAAACATTTTTACCTATTCATAGAGAAGCACCTGAATTTGATGACTTAGAAACTGAAACTGAAATATTTGAAACAGGAATAAAAGTTATAGATTTATTAGCACCATATATTAAAGGTGGAAAAATAGGTCTGTTTGGAGGAGCAGGAGTAGGTAAAACAGTTTTAATAATGGAACTTATTAATAATATTGCAAAAGGACACGGAGGAATTTCTGTTTTTGCAGGAGTTGGAGAAAGAACAAGAGAAGGTAGAGATTTATATGGTGAAATGACTGAATCAGGGGTTATCACAAAGACAGCTCTTGTTTATGGACAAATGAATGAACCACCTGGAGCAAGACTTAGAGTAGCATTGACAGGACTTACAGTTGCAGAAAATTTTAGAGATAAAGATGGGCAAGATGTACTTTTATTTATAGATAATATATTTAGATTTACACAAGCAGGTTCAGAAGTTTCAGCATTGCTTGGAAGAATTCCATCTGCTGTTGGATATCAACCAAACTTAGCAACAGAAATGGGAGCTTTACAAGAAAGAATTACATCAACAAAATCTGGTTCAATTACATCTGTTCAAGCTGTATATGTACCAGCTGATGACTTGACTGACCCAGCACCAGCTACAACTTTCTCACACTTAGATGCAACAACAGTTCTTTCAAGAAATATTGCATCTCTTGGGATATATCCAGCTGTTGATCCATTAGACTCAACATCTAAGGCTTTATCAGAAGATATAGTTGGAAAAGAACACTATGAAATTGCAAGAAAAGTTCAAGAAGTTTTACAAAGATATAAAGAACTTCAAGATATTATTGCTATCTTAGGTATGGATGAATTATCTGATGAAGATAAACTTACAGTATCAAGAGCTAGAAAAATTGAAAGATTTTTCTCACAACCATTCTCTGTTGCTGAACAATTTACAGGAATGGAAGGTAAGTATGTCCCTGTAAAAGAAACTATAAGAGGATTTAGAGAAATATTAGAAGGAAAACATGATGATATTCCTGAACAAGCATTTCTATATGTTGGAACAATAGAAGAAGCTGTTGCTAAATCAAAAGAATTAGCAAAATAAGGAGGGGGCTATGTTAAGTTTTAAAGTTAGTGTTGTTACACAGATAAAAAAAGTATTAGAACAAGAAGCTGGATATTTAAGACTTAGAACTTCTGAGGGAGATATTGGGATACTTCCAAATCATGCTCCTTATGTTGCTGAACTTGCAATGGGAAAAATGGAAATAGAAAGTCCTGAAAAGGATAAAAGAGATGTTTATTTTTTAAGTGGAGGATTTATAGAATTTTCAAATAATCAAGCAACAGTAATTGCTGATGAAATTCTTCCAATAGCAAAAATTGACATTGAAACAGAACAAGCAAAAATTGAAGAATTGAAAAAACAATTAGAAAAAGTTTCTGTTGAAGAAGAAAAAACTAAAATACAAAAGAAAATAAAAATCTCTTTAAAAAAGATAGAAGCTAAAAATAATTAAAAATAGGAGGCGACTATGAAATTTCATTTTTTACATCAAAATTTTAATGTTTTAGATTTAGAAAAAAGTATAAAATTTTATGATGAAGCTCTTGGACTAAAAGTTGTAAGAGAAAAGTTTGCAGAAGATGGAAGCTATAAAATAGTTTATTTAGGCGATGGAATAACAAATTTTCAGCTAGAATTAACTTGGCTTGCAGATAGAAAAGAAAAATATGATTTAGGTGATGAAGAATTTCATTTAGCTTTTGAGGTTGATAACTATGAAGAAGCATTAAAAAAACATAAGAAAATGAATTGTGTTGTTTTTGTAAATGAAAAAATGGGAATATATTTTATAACTGATCCTGATGGATATTGGTTAGAAATTTTACCACCTAAGAAGTAAAAAAATGGAGGCTGTTGCAAATTTGTAACAACCTCTATTTTTAATATTGACAAAATTTATAAAAAATGTTACACTTATAATATAAATGAACCATCAAGAGAGATTGAGGGACAGGCCCATTGAGATCTCAGCAACCTGCATATTATGTGTGGTGCTAATTCCTGATAGATGGAAAAGATTTTAATATATCTCTCTATCTGGAATTAGATAGAGATTTTTTATTTTATATTTTAAGGAGGAACAAATGAAAAAATTTACATATTTTACTTCTGAATTTGTATCACCAGGACACCCTGATAAAATTTCAGATCAAATTGCAGATGCAATATTAGATGCTTGTTTAAAAGATGATCCAAATTCAAGAGTTGCTTGTGAAGTTTTTTGTACTACTGGCTTAGTTGTTGTTGGAGGAGAAATAACAACATCAACATATATTGATGTACAGGATATTGTTAGAAAAAAAATCAAAGAAATTGGTTATAGACCAGGAATGGGATTTGATTCTGATTGTGGAGTTTTAAATAGTATACATGCACAATCACCAGATATTGCTATGGGAGTTGACATTGGTGGTGCTGGGGATCAAGGGATAATGTTTGGTGGTGCTGTTAGAGAAACAAAAGAACTTATGCCTCTTGCACTTGTATTATCAAGAGAAATATTAGTAAGGCTTACTAATATGATGAAAAGTGGAGAGATTAAATGGGCAAGACCTGATCAAAAATCACAAGTTACATTAGCTTATGATGAAAATGGAAAGATTGACCATGTAGATTCTATTGTTGTATCAGTACAACATGATGAAGATGTTACACATGATGAAATTGAAAAAACTATTATAGAAAAAGTTGTTAAACCTGTTTTAGAAAAATATAAATTTAGTTCAGATAACATAAAATACTATATTAACCCTACTGGAAGATTTGTAATTGGTGGACCTCATGGAGATACAGGTGTTACAGGTAGAAAAATCATAGTTGACAGTTATGGAGGATATTTTAGACATGGTGGAGGAGCTTTTTCTGGAAAAGATCCATCAAAGGTTGATAGATCAGCTGCCTATGCAGCTAGATGGGTAGCAAAAAATGTTGTAGCAGCAGGGTTTGCTGATAAATGTGAAATTCAATTATCTTATGCAATAGGAGTTTCTCATCCTGTATCTATAAAAGTTGATACTTTTGGAACTTCAAAAGTTGATGAAAATAAAATTTCCGAAGCTATCTTAAAGATATTTGATTTATCCCCAAAAGGAATAGAAAAAGCTCTTGAATTAAGAGAAGGAAAATTCAAATATCAAGATTTAGCAGCATTTGGACATATTGGTAGAACAGATATAGATACTCCTTGGGAAAGATTAAATAAAGTTGAAGAATTAAAGAAGGCTATTGAATTGTAAAAAATTAACAAGGGAAGGGATTGTTGCAAATTAAACCTAAGTTTGCAACAGCCTTCCATTTTTTTATTATTAAGAAAAATTTAAGTATTATTTTGTTTTGTTAAATAAAACCATTCCAAGAATAATTATTATCCCTCCAATAAGTGTTGATAATTTAGGAATATCCCCTAAAATTATTATCCCCATAAGAGTTGCAAGAACAGGAGTTACAAACATAAAAGAAGTTACCTCTGTTGTATGTTTTGCAAGTTCAAATGCCTTTGTCCAGAAAAAATAAGAGATTATACTTGGAAATATTGACATATAGATAATTAAAATTAAAGAAGAAAAACTTATATTAAACATATTCCCAACTGAGCTTGGTGAATAGATAACTAAAAGAACTCCACCAATTAACATAGAATACATACTCACAACAAAAGAAGAATATTTTTTAGTTAAATGTCTTTGAGAAATATTATATAGGCTTAGTAGTAAACATCCAATTAACATATATAATACACCTTTATTAATTGTTAAAACTCCATCCCAAAGAGTAAGTATTAAAATTCCACAAAATGATATTCCCATTGAAATCCAACCAATCACTTTTATTTTTTCATTGAACATAAAATATGCAATGATAGCAGTTATTGCAGGAGCAAGTGCATTTATAACACTTAAAGTAGAAGGGCTAGAAAGTACAGTAGCAGTATTAAAAAGCACTATATACCCTGCATATCCAGAAAATCCTGCAAATAAAAATGCTGGGATATCTTTTAAATTTGGAAAAGAAACTTTTTCTTTTATAAGTATAAAAATGGCTATAATGGATACAAAAAAATACCTTAAAACTCCAAGTGTTGTTGCATCAACTTCTTTTAAAACAACTTTTGTGAAAACAAAAGCTGTTGCCCAAAAAAAGATTGCAATAAAAGCACACTCTTTTGCTGTTAATTTTGCATATATTTTTTTTAAATTCATTTTTTCTCTATCCCCCTTTTTTAAAATATTAAATTTATTTTAACACAATTAATAGTCTAATTTCAATAAAACATTGGTATTAAATTTATTTTTATTATCAATATTTTTTTATTTTTTCACTATTCTTATTATTCTTATATTTCTCATTATTTTCACTTAGGTAGCCAACAAGTAGCTAACAAATTTAATTTAATAAATTAATTGCTTTCCTAAGTTCTTCAACATCTTTATGGGTGTATATATTTTCTGTTGTTGTAAAATTAGAATGCCCTATAAGTTTTATTATAGATGTACTATTTACATCAGCATTATTTAACATAGTTGCAAATGTGTGTCTAGTATCGTGAATAGTGTGCTCCATATTTAAAGATTCCATTAACTTATTAAAGTTATAAAGTATATTAGTATATTTTTCTTGATTTTTCTTAGAAGTTTCTAAAAAATATACTTTATTTGTTCTGATATTTTCCTCAAAAAGATAAACTATTTTATCAGGAATTGGTATAGTTCTTAATCCTGCATTTGTTTTACTTTCTTTTATATTAATAGTTTTGTTTAATAAGTTTATATCTTCTATTTTTAGTTTTAATAGTTCACCTATTCTTAGACCAGTATAAATCAAAATTAAAATTATATAGACAAGTTTCTTACTCTTTGCATTTGAATTAAGGTTATTAAATAATATTTTTATTTCATCTTTTGTAAATATCTTTCTATCCACAACTTTTTTAAATTTACCTAATTCTATAAATTTAACTTTGTTTACATCTATAAAATCGTTTTTTAAAGCAAATTCAAAAATCATATTAAGTACACTTTTTAAGTTTGTTTTTGTTCCAGAAGAAAAACTAAAATTATCAAAAAATTCTTGTAATATATGTAATTTTAAATCTTTTATTTTAATTTCATTAAATGCTTCTAATTTCTTTAATAATGAATTTACTATAATTAATCTCTCTTTTGAAATTTTCTTTGAATAATTACAGTACCACAAATTCACAACATCTTTAAAAGTTTTGCCACTAAATAACATAGGGTTATTAAGATATGCTATTAACTCTATTTGAGCTTCTCTTTTAGTGGTGAATGTCCCTAAAACTTTTCTTTTTTGTCTTCCTTCTTCATTATATCCAGTAGTTACAACAACAATCCAAGGCTTCCTCCTTTTCCCTTTTAATTTATATACACTCCCTTCACCATTTGCATTTTTCATAAATCTCCTCCTTTAAAAAAGAGAGAGCAAATATATAATACCCTCTCATTTATTAAAAGTAAATTAAATTTTTATTCCTGGATAATATTTGTGGAAAAGTTCCTTGCTAACTCTACCACTACCCATACTTTTTATTTTTAATTTATTTTCTTTACAATGTTCTATATTTATCTGTTTTATTATTCTATACGCTGTTGCTGGAGAACGATTTAACATTCTAGCAACATCAGTAGCATTATATGTTAAGTTATCCATTTTATCTCCTTTACCATATATAATTGATTATTTCCATATCTATTAAGAAACTTAATAAGTATATCCAAATACTTAAATCTTTATCAAAAATACAAGCCATTAATACTGTTAATAAAAATACCATTAATTCCACTCCTTCCCAATTCTTTTCATATTCTTTTGCCACTTTTCCCAGTAGCAATTAAGAATATCATCTTTTGTGTAGCCTTTATTATATGAAATGATTATTAAATTTTGGAGTATTTGAAAGTCATTTCCATAAAGAGCACTCATAATTAAATTTTCTATATTAGGCTGATAAATTAATTTTAAATTTGTTCTATCATCAAATAATTTTGTAATTTCATTTTTTATTTCAACAAAATTATCAGATATTTCTAATTTAAAATTAACCATTTGTGCTAGAAAAAACCAAATATCAGTAAATTCTTCTAATTCTTTTTCTTTGTCGTAAGGCTTAGTTTTCCAAGTCTTATGGCTTTCAAGAGTTTCTTCATTGAACTCTATTACTTCTGCAATAAGAGATAATTTAATATCTTTAAGTGTCCTTTCTCTAGAACTGTGTATATTTTCATCTAAATGTTTTTGTAATTTTAATATATCCTCAAAAGTTTTGGGTCTTTTAAATTCCATTATCTCACTTCCTCATAAGTTGCTTGAAATATATCAGGTTTGCAAGGATAAAACTCCCCTTTAACACCTTTTATTATGTAATCTCCAAAATTAGCTTTCATATATCCTTCAAGTGTTGAAATTCCTATATAACCTTGTTCTTTTATTCCGTATACCATTTCATCCAATTCTAATTTGCTCTTAATTTTTTTATAATTTGTTTCATCTAAAAAATCAAAAACTTCTATAATGTTATCCTCTTTTAATTGTATTGCTTCTATTTCCACGGGTTTTTTAACATATTTCTTAATCATTATCGTGCTCCTTTATAAACACCAACCAATGTGTTTTAGCTCTCCTATTACCAAAAAGAGGTTTAACATCAGTTAGTTTTAATATTTCGTTAAGTTTAATCTGTGCCTCATTCCACTTGAATATTAGAACTCCATAATTTTCAAGAACTCTAAAACATTCATTAAAACCTTGTTTTATATCCTCTTTCCAGTTATTCCCTAGATGACCATACTTTTTAGCCAGCCAGCTTTTTTCTCCTACTTTTATTAGATGTGGAGGGTCAAAAACTACTAGCTTGAATGTTTCATCTGGAAAAGGGATATTTCTAAAATCTCCTATTATATCAGGCTTTATTATTAGTTTTCTTCCATCACATAACACATCTTCAAGCTCTCTATTATCCATATAAACTGTGTCATTTCTCTCTTTCTGAAACCAAAACATCTTGCTGCCACAACATACATCTAAAATTTTTTTCATTTTTATTCTCCTAATTAAATTTTTTTCATTTCTCCTAAAACCCATTTTAAAATAGTTGCTTCCATTTTTAACTCTTGGGTTATTTTCTTGTCTTTTAAAGAAGTTTCTAAAAATTTAACGTTTTCTTCATACTCTTTTAATTTATCTCTTATTTCAGTTTCTGTTCTCATTCTCCAATCTCTCCTTCTCTTACCTTAGCCCAGAAGTTTTTTTCTAAATCTTCTAATTTTAAAACTACCTTTTCAGCTTCTTCATAAGTCTTAAAACAATTTCCACTATTTATTGCATAAAAATCAATCCAATGGTCATTTTTATAAATCAAATCTGTTACTACCCATTTGAAAGAAACTTCGGTCCTAACCCTTTCAACAATAAAAAAGCTTTCTTCAAGTTTTGGTTTCCATCTCTTAGGTATTCCATATTTTTCATTAACATAATCAACAAATTCTTTTATTTGTTTTATTTTTTCTTCACAGTAACAATTAATATCGTTATCTGAAAGAAAAATATCATCATATATCCATATTATATGTTGTTCTAAATCTGTTGGACTTTCTAAAAACTGACATTTATATTTTTCAACATCTTTTTTTAATAAACCATCTGCAAAAAAATCATCGTCTAATTTTTTAATTCTAACCGCAATTTTATCAAATACTTCTTGATACTCTATCTCTAAAACCTTTTCTTTTTCCATTACTTCCTCCATTATTCTATTGAATTAATATATTCTTCTACTTCATCATAATCAAAATCTTCCATAGCTTCTTCATAATATTCCCAATTATTCACTCCTCCGTTAGATAATGCATTAAGTCTAAAATCTGACTCTAATAATTCTTCTAAATATTCTCTTGTTATTTCATAGTTTCCATTTTTTAATTTTTTAATATTCATTATTTCCTCCTCACAAATTTATAAATTGGTAATTTTTCTGAGTACAGTTTCAGTTTGCTAAATTCTTCTGTACTTAATTCACTAGCCTTAAAGTTTAATATTTTCTTTAATGCTTTTTTATAAAATACATCTATATCTTTACTCATATTAACCTCTGTATTTTCCAACTGTTTCAAAAATAGAAATAGTCGTTATTCTTCACATAATTTTAAAAGTTTTTCTTTAACTTCATCAAAATTAATTAATTCTGAAGAATTAGAATCAGCATTCTCTCTTACATAGATATATCTATTAATATCATAACCACAACCATCGCCATCGCTATAAATAACATCTATCCTATTTTCCCATATAATAAATCTTTTAACTTTTTCAACATTTATTAAATCGTAAAGTCCATTTCCAAATTCAAATTTTATATATTTCATTACTTCTCCTTATAATTAAACATCTTCCCGACGTCGGCAATATGTTCAACCTCTGTATTTTCTGGCTATTTCCAAAATAGAAATAGTGATTATTTTTTATCACTTCCAAAAATATCACCATAAATTTTAAAACTTATATTATCTCTAAAACAAATATAAGAGACTAAATTTTTGGACAATTCATCTATAGTTTTATCATCTAATTTTACTTCTTCTCTATTTAGTTCAAATAAAACTCCATCTTTATTAACTTTTATATTTAACATTTACTCCTCCTTAAATGCTTGAAAGTGTCCTTTATAGATCCCTTTCAATTCTTTCACTTGCTCAGGACTTAGATATATCCCAGCAAGATGATATTTCTTCATAAAATCCATTCTACTGATACAGTTATCAGCTTCATCGTGGTGCTCTCTACACAAGCACATCACTCTATAATTTAGCCCCGTATCTGATTTATATCCACTTGTTCCAACTCTATCAAAATGTTGTAACTCTCCTGGCTTTCCACAGATACAACATATTTTCTTTTTTAGAGTTACCCAGATAAAAGTATCTTGATAATCTTCTGCAAACAAATCTCTAATCTCTTGCCTAAGTGGTATCTCCCAATATATAGCCATTTCAAATAGCCACTTAACAAAATCGTTAGCTTGCTTTTGAGTTAGTGAATTAAGTGATAAACTAAATCCACCATTTTGAATTGCTAGGCTCTGTAATGCCTTTATAACATTGCTAGTCAATTCATCTACTGTTAGGTTATCTTTATTTATTAAAGAAGAAATTAGGAACGCCTGAGCATTTTTAACAGTATCAAATCCATCATAGATTTTAGTAAATTCTCTCTTCATAAGTTGCTTTGTGTATGCAAGTTCTATAAATGATGGTCTTGCTCCTGCTTCATTCCCTTGCCAAAAGTTAGCAAAATCATCAAGCAACCAGTATATAAGTTTTTGTGTTTGTCTTGTGTATCCTAATTTCTCCATTTAATTACTCCTATCCTATCTTTAAATTTTTATTTTCAACAAGTCTTATTTCTAACTATTTAACTTCTTTTTCATTTGTGAATATTCTCTTTTTGTTAAATCCTTAACATCTTTTTTATAGTGCTCTTTTATATAATTTTCCATATCTATATCTACAACTTCACAGCATTCTTTTAAATCCTTTAATTCCTTTTGGCTACACTTTTGATTAAACTTAACTAAGATATCATGTGTTGCTTGTAAATCTCTCAAATCTAAACTTCCAAGGTTTTTAGTTTTGTATTTCTTTAAAATCCCTTCAATATCTTCACTTGTAGCTATATTGCTTATAGCTTCACACAGTAAAGATTTTTGATTAATTTTTAATTGATTTTCAAGAACTTCTAAATCTTCAATACTCATCATTCCTATTTCAGATAACTTGTATTCTTTTTCATATTCATCTCTATTTCTTTCATCAACCATTGAATTGATAGAACTGATTAATTGTTGCTTTTTAGCTCTTGAAACTTCTTCATAAGAAGCAACTTCATCTCCATCAAGTCCAATTCCTAAATTCCCTAATGCTCTACCTACTGCTGATGTTTCTGCATTTTCTACGTGAGAAGTTTTATTTACAAGTGAGCTTTTTTCATCTCTTAACTCCATTGCTGTTCCAGTAGATTTTAAAACTCCGTTTCCATCTCTTATAATTACTCTGCAAATTGCAACTTCTTGTGAAATTGTAATCCATTCAGTTTCTAAGCTCCAATTTTTAAAGTTTTCAGAGTTTCTAAATTCTTTTAATCTTTCTACAACTGGAACATAGTTTTTACCTTTTATATTTATAGTTTTCATCTTTTCCTCCTACATCAATTCTTCTAACTTCTTAAATGGATAATTCAAAATTTTAACTATCCATTTAATCTTAAATTTAATTACATCTTTAAAACTTGCCTTTTTAAAATCTTCATTATATAACATTTTTACCACCTCTTTTCTTTGATTTAGCTTTTACTTTTGTTTTATAATATTTACAAAGTTTATCTGCTAAATTCATATTCGCGATAAAATCCATATTAGTTATATTAGTTTTTTTTCCAAATCTTTTTATAGAGCAATTACGATCCCAATATGCAAAGTAACTTATCCTTAAAGCTCCCTTACATAGTTTTACAAACTCTCTTTTTCTTCTAAGCTCTCTTAATTTCTTTTTCATTTACTCCCTCCATTTCTATATATTTTTCTATTATTTCCACAGCTTCAACAAGTGTTATTCCAGCTGGGAAAGGTATTTTATTCCAATATTTTTTTAATGTTTTACAGTGCATTTCTTTCTCCTTTTAATTCTTCTAATACTTTTATAGTTTCAATTATTTTTTTGCTTGCATTTTCTAAATCAAGAAAAATGTTTTCATTATAATCTGCTTTTTTGTTTTCAGACCAACCAGTACGATAAATTTCTATACTAATACTGTTAGTATGTCCGAAATAATTCATAAAAAAGCTTTTTTTAATTTTTCTATTTGTTTCTAATCCTAATTCCATTATTTTTAATACATTTTTTTTCATCGTTTTTTTCATTCCTATTTTCATTTTCTCCTCCTATTTCATACCTTTATATAATTTATTTAGATTTTCAATAGCTACATCTTTCATAGGATGTTTGCTATTTTCAATCTTGCTTTTAGTTTCTTCGTACCAATTTTTAGCTTTTGATTTATTAATGTAATAGCTTTGGTCTATCCCTAAAAAGTCCATTTGTGCTTTTGCTTCTAATTCCACAAGTCCAAATATTAATCTTGTTTCTTCTGATATAAAATATAAATCTTTCATTTTCTCCTCCTTAGAGGGAGCTTTTACACTCCCTATATAAAATCTCTCATTGATAGCCCACGACTTGTGTAAGGGTAGCTTTTTTCATATTCCCAAGCAGTTATATTTAATTTTTCTATTTCTATTTCATTTTCTAAATCTTTTAAATCTTTCAAGAACTTAGAAAAATTATAATATTTAGTTTTAAAAGGATAAGTGCTATCAGAATGAACAGCAGTTATTTCTACATCTATATAACCTTGTTTTTCTGTGTTATCCCAAGTTGCTACTATTGAAGTATATTCATCTTCTAAGTATGCTAGGTCTGGAAGTTTGAAATAGTTATCTATCTCACTACCATATTTATTTTCTGTTTCTGTGTACATTATCCATTGATGGTCTGCAAATTCTAATGTGAAGTTTTTCATATTTTTATCTCCTTTTTAATTTAATACAAATGTGTTAAATAATCTGTAAAAAATTTTTCTTTTCTTCTTGATGATAGTATAATACAAATGTGTTAAAAAGTCAACAAAAATTTTACTTTTTTTCAAAAATATTATAAAATGTTGAAAATGAAAGGAGTTTACTATGACTTTTGGAAAAATTTTAAAAGAAATTAGATTAAAAAATGGTGATAGTTTACAAAGATTAGCAGAAAAAACTGAAATCGTTTTTACTTATATTGATAAAATTGAAAAGGGAACAAGACCTATTAACAAAGATAATTTAGAAAAATTTATAAAAGCATATCCATTATATAAAAAACAATTTGAAAAAGCATATCTTGATGAAATTATGCCAGAAAGTTTAAAAGGCAGTACCTTTAATATGGAAGAACAGAAAGTAAATACTGTTATACTACCCGTTTATGGTAAGGCTTCCGCTGGAAATGGATATATAAATTTAGACCAAGAAATTTATTATTTTCCAATTAAAAAAGGTGATTTTTCTGATAGGAGTTTTTTAGTTGAAATAAACGGTAATAGTATGGAGCCGACCTTAGAAGATGGAGATTATGCTCTGGTTGACCCAGATAACATAGATTATGTAAAAAATAAAATATATGTTGTAACTTATAATGATGAAAGTTTTATAAAAAGAATGGTTATGGATGCTAAAAGCAAAATTGTTATGTTAAAAAGTGATAACCCAGAATATGAGGATATTTTAATAACTAAGGATATGCAAGTATATTTGAAGATTGAGGGAAGAGTTATACAGGTTATTTCAAATAAATATTTATAAATAAATGGAGGGGCTATGGAAATATTTTATTTACTTATTTTTTTTAATTTACTGGTTGCTTTTTTTAAATTTAGAGATATTTCAGATTTTTTAATGTATTTAACATTTTTTATTATGTTCTTAATTGCAGGAAATTATATATTTGGCTTTATAGCTTTAATTATTGTTACAATTCCCGAATTTTTTGGAGACCACTCTATCAATAAAACTATTGAGATAGTTTTTAATATAAGTTTTTTAATCTCTCCTATTCTATGCCTTATTTATACTTCATCTATGCCTTTTTATGTTGGAGATGACGGACTTTCTAAATTTGAGTATTTTAAATATAGAAAAGAAATAAAGGAAATTAAAAAATTAGATAGTTTAAAACAGTTATTTGAATTTGGAAAAATAATAAATAAAAGAAAAGAAAAATACTACTATACAAAAGAAAATTTTACTGACGAATTATTTTTCTGGAGAAAGAAAGAATAAAATTTTTATATAAGTGGAGGGGTTTATTATGAAAAGATTAATAATGGTGTTATTTCTAGTTTTATCTATTGGAGTTTTAGCTGAAATTGTATATATTACACCTACTGGAAAGAAGTATCACCCAACTAAGACTTGTAGAGGTTTAAGAAAAGCCAAAAAGATTATAGCTATTGAAAAATCTGAGGCAATAAAGAGAGGTTATAAACCGTGCAAAATAGGGTACTAATTATATTGTTATTATCTTTTGTTTTTGTTTCTTGTAAAGAAGACGAAAGTAATGACGAAAATTATGTTGATTATTGTGAATTTAAAGATTTAAAAGATGAAGTTGAAAATTTAAAAAAAGAAAATGAAAAATTAAAATATAAGATTGATGAACTAGAAGATAAAAATCAAGAATTAGAAAGTGAAATTGAAGATATAAAGGACTATTTTAATATTTTTTAAGAAAGAGAGATTTATTCTCTCTTTTTTGTTTAAAATTTTTATTGACTTTTTAACACTAATGTATTAAGATATAGAAAAGTATAAATTTTTTGAAAATATTTTTTTAATTTTATATTAACACAAATGTATTAAAAAGGTGGTAGATTATGGATTGTAAAAAAATCTTTAATTTATTAGATAATGAAAGGAAAATTAATTTTAAAAATCGTTCTGAATTATCTGATAAATTAGAATTTCCTAGTAAACAAGGTTTTCATATCTTTATGAAGAGGCTGGAAGCTAATAAACCTAATAATCAATTTAATAGAATTTGCAAAATTCTAGATATATTAGGATATAAAATAATCATAAAAAAGAAGGGAGAATAATGAATACAGAAGTTTTATTTTATTTATTATTTTCAGTAATGGCAACAATATATGTTGCCTATAAATCTATTCGTCTAAGAGATTTTGACGGCTTAACAATAACTGTGCTTTCATTGGGTATTTTAAATTCTTTTCTATGTTTTTACATTCTACTAGCATACTCTTGATTAGATTTAAAAAGATTTTGTTACTATCATATTTTTTAAACTTAATCATAGTAAAGAAAAATTGAAAATATGCTAATGAATTAGTATCAAGATAAAGAATATTTTTTTTAATTAATTCAAGAATTTTATTTCTAAATTCTAAGTTATCAGGTTTAGGTTTTTCATTTATTCTTATATAAGAAATATAAATTGTTATAAATGGGCAATATAGATGTAAGTATCTTTCTTTGTATGCTTCAATCTTATATTTATATCTATCTTGCCATTTTCCTAAAAAGAAAGCAAATAAAGTTATAAAAGATTGAGTAATTAAAGTTAAAAAATGTTCCATAAAATCATCTCCTTAGTTTATGAGTATCTAGCAAATATATTATAAACCATAGGAGATGATAACACAAATATTAGGTATTTTGTTATAAATAAAATTACAGTAGTTATAAAAAAGAAAGGAGAATAGAAATGGAAAAATATTTTGAAGATTTGAAAAAGTTTAAAAATTCTTTATCAGAAGCTGGTTTACCAGCAGATATAGAAAACGAAGTTTTAAAAAATTATGCAATTGAAAAAACAAAGATAATGGTAAAAGTTGAAGACAATAAAGAAGTCTTGAATCAATTGAAAAATTTATCTGATTTGACAGAAATTTTTAAATAAATCTAAGGCTAGTCCTTAGACACATAGCCATAAGTTTTTACTCCCCCCAGAAAGTAAAAATAAAATTTCTTTCCTTATGGCTATCTGTGTAAGAACTAATCTTACAAGCATTCTAGGGTGTAAACAAGCTAGTGGGTTTTATAGGATAGCAATATCTGAATTTTAAAACTAGCCGTACCGTTGTAAGTCCGTCAATTTACAACTATATATTTTGTCGTTTGCAGTTTTATGATGTCAAAACCGACCATCTTACACCTTTACCTAACACAGATAAACCGAGGTTAATCTGTGGACAGACTGACAGCTGGCAAAGGTGTATGATGTAAAACTTTCAAGATTTTATTTAGACTTTTCAAGATAAATGTTAATTTTTTCTTTATATATCAATGAAGTTATTAAGATTTTTTCAGGAGAAATTAAAAAGTATTTGATAAGTATCTAGTAGCTTTCTAGTAAGTATCTAGTAAATTTATTACTTGAATTAGTAGTTGCAGTCTTATAGTCTTCCAGACACTAAAAGATTGTAACTACTGATTGAGGTAATAAATTATATGGAGTGTTTGGAAGATACTCCAAAATAGGAGGATAAATAATGGAACAAGTAAAGAAAGAGATTAAATGTGAGTTGTATAACGACCATATGCAAAATTTTAAGGTATACAACATACCAAAAGCACAGCTAATCATTGCAGATATACCTTATAACCTAGGGAATAATGCTTATGCAAGTAGTCCTGAATGGTATATAAATGGAGATAATAAAAATGGAGAAAGCAGCAAAGCAAATAAAGCATTTTTTGACACGGATCATAATTTTAAGATTGCTGAATTTATGCATTTTTGTCAAAAGATGTTAAAAAAAGAACCGAAAGAAAAAGGGAAGGCTCCTTGTATGATTATTTTTTGTGCATTTCAACAAATAAATACTTTAATTGAATATGCTAAAAAATATGGTTTTGAAAACTATATCCCAATATTTTTTATAAAACAAAGTAGCCCACAGGTTTTGAAAGCTAATATGAAAATCGTAGGAGCTACTGAATATGCGCTGATTTTTTATAGAGATAAGTTACCAAAATTTAATAATAATGGCAAGATGATAAAAAATTGGTTTAACTGGGAGAAAGATAACAAGGAAAAAGTTAAGAAAATACATCCAACGCAAAAGCCAATAGCAATATTAAAAAGATTGATAGAAATATTTACAGATGCTGGAGATGTAGTAATTGACCCTTGTGCTGGCAGTGGAACAACATTAAGAGCAGCAAAAGAATTAAAAAGAAATTCATATGGTTTTGAGATAAAAAAAGATATGTATAGTTTAGCACTAGAACATATGATTAATTATAAAGACCCACAAATGACTTTTAATTTTTAGATTAATGAGTTATAGGCTTCTCATTAAAAAAGCCTATTTATTACTTGAATTAGTGGGGGCTACTCATAGCCTACCGAAGCTCTGGGTAGTCCTTACTAATTGAATTAATAAAGAGAGAGTTTAAAGGTAGGCTCTCCAAATATACAGGAGGTAAAAATGGTTAATGAAAAGATGTTAAAAAATGAAAGTTTTATTGTTATACAAGGATTTATGATTAATGATTTAAAATTAAAAGGAAATGAATTATTAGTATATTCTTGTATTTATGGTTTTTCTCAAGTAAAAAATCAATGGTTTACAGGAAGTATTAAATACTTAACAGAATGGACTGGAGCAAGTAGAACAACAATTATATCTATACTAAAAGACTTTGTAAAAAGAGGTTTACTCATAAAACAAGATGAAATTGTAAATGGAGTAAAGTTTTGTAAATATAGAGCTATTACAAAAAATACTACCAGTACAGAAATTGTACCACCTAACAAAAAATTTAACATAGGTAGTACAGAAATTGCACTAGGGGGGTACGAAAATTTAACTGGGGGTAGTACAGAAATTGTACCTAATAATATAGAACATAATATAGATAATAATCTAGTAAATAATATAGATATATATAGTGAAGCTGTTGACTATTTGAATCAAAAAGCAGGAACTAAATATAAATCTAATTCTAAGAACACTACTAAACACATAAAAGCTAGGTTAAATGATGGTTATACACTAGAAGATTTTAAAAGTGTTATAGATAAAAAATGTTCTGAGTGGCTAAATACTGATATGGAGAAGTATTTATGTCCTGATACTCTGTTTGGTTCTAAGTTTGAAAAATACTTAAATCAAAAAATAAATGGACTTAAGATTAATAAAATTCAAAATAATGCAACAGCACAAGATATAAAATGGGGGGATTAGTATGTATGTAATAAGTATCAAAGAACTAGCAGAAAAAATAAAAAACAATGATTTTGATTTCATAGAAAAAAAACCATTAGAAGTATTAGAAAATGGCGATATAGTTTTGAAAAGATGTGAAGTTTGTGGAGAGATTACAGAGTACAAAACTCCACAGGGTTATACATTTAGCCGTGATTGTGCTTGTGTGAGAAGCTACAGAAAACAAGCTAAATTGAAAAGATTTAAAGACTTGTCTATAACTGACAGAAATGCAAGAAGTAACATTTTTTCTAATGCTGAAATAGATAAATCTAACACAGAAGAGAGAAAAATCTATCAAGAACTTTATAAATATGCTGAAGATTTTAGCATAGAAAAGAATGGATATATTTTTGCTGGTGGAGTTGGAACAGGTAAAACATTCTTAGCAAATTGTGTTTGTAATATGCTAGATGAAAAAGGCTTTTCAGTTCTAAGTTTCTCACTAGGAGCGTATTTCAATAGAATTAGAAAAAATATAGATGAGGAAGAAAGCTTTATATCTGCTGTTAAAGATGTGGACCTTTTATTTATTGATGATTTAGGAAGCGAATACATCAATAGAGAAAATGGGAAGATGTGGGCAGAAGAGAAAATTTTTAGATTATTTGATGAAAGATATAGAGCTGGGAAGCCGATTATAATAACAACTAATCTAAAAGTTGGAGAACTTAAAGAACATCTTAAAATTAATGGAGTTAATAAAGTCTATGATAGGCTTTTAGAAATGTGCAAATATGTAGAATTTAATTGGCAAAGCAAAAGAAAATTAAAAATATAGGAGGAACAAATGGTAAATAAAAAAATGACAATGAGAGATTATTACAGAACTTTTATAACAAAAGCTAATAAAGAAGCAGGAGTTATTTACAATGCTAGTAAATTAAATAGCAAGGAAGAATGTGAGGAATATCTTTTAAATTTAATTAAAACTCTAAGACATAAGAAGCAAGATAATAAGGCTTATATTAAAGAAATAAACAGTTTAAAAGAAGAAATTGAAATTTTAAATAAAAACTTAGCAGTTACAAATAGAGAAAAAGTAAGTTTAAAAGACAAAGCCCAAAAACTAGAAGCAGAAAGAATATTTTATATTACACAAGCAAAAGAAGCAGGAGAAAAAAAAGAGGAAGCAGAGAAAGAAAAAGAATATTATAGAAATAATGCTTTATACTGGAATGAAAGCTTTTATGAAACAGATAATAAATTGACTAGAGCAGAAAACTTAAACTTTTTCTTTGCTGTATTAGTATTTGTAGAAGCTCTTTCAATAGCATTGCTTTCGTGGAAGTGATGAGATGAAACAAAGATTTGAGATACCATACAAGCCTGACAGTATGAATACACACTGGAGAATAGCAAAGAATGGAGGACAATACTTATCAAAAGCTGGGAGAGAGTTCAGGGATAATGTTCAAAACTATATAAAACTCTATAAGTATAAAACTTATGAAAAATCTGTAAAAGTTAAATTAGATTTATATTTTGCAGATAAAAGAACAAGAGATTTAGACAACTATTTTAAAGGGATATTAGATAGTTTTAAAGGCTTTCTATATGTAGATGATAAACAGATAGACAAGATAGAAGCAACGAAGCATATAGGAGCTGGGAAGAACTATTTTATAATAGAAGTTGAGGAGTTACAGTAATGAGTTTAGTAAGAATTAAACATATACCAAAATTGATACATCATTTAGGAGATGGAGAATATAGAATAAAAGTTAAAGACAAAAGAATAATAATATTTTCTAAGAATAAAAGATATGAAAATGAAGAAATTAAAAAGATTTTAGATGAAATCAAGGAAAATGAAAAAGATGAGCATTAAAAACTCATCTTTTTATTTTTTTATAATTCTCTATAAACATTACATTCCCAACTTCTTAAAAGTGGTAAACCTTTATATTCGTTTTTATATTGGCTTTCATCTATATTAGTTTCTATACAATAGAATTCTAATGTTTTTTCTCCAGTATCTTCACCATATCTATTTAATTCTGGAGTTGAATATGCTTCCCACAATTGATATTGGTCTTTTGCTCCATAACTTAATTTAGTACCACAAGGGCTCACATTACTATCTGTTATTACATATCCTACTAATTTTTTCATTTTTATACCTCCATAAAATTTTTATTTTTGGCTAGAAGCCATTACATTTTATGTTTTTAGTTCATCTTACACCTATATATTATCATAATCAAATGATTATGTCAATACTTTTTTTAAATTTTTTTTTCTTTCTTTTATAAAATTTTCATACTCCTCCAATTCTTCCAGCTTTGCATAGGCTAAAATAAATTTTTTCCCATTACTTTTTAAATTAGATATTTTCTTTTTTTCTTTTGCCCCCTCATTATTTTCTAAATATCTGTTATTAGCCTCAACCTGTTTTTTTGAAGTTTTATAACCTTTTCTTTTTTTTTCTTCCATAATTCCTCCTTGTATTCGTGAGGGGCTTTTTACCCCTCTATAATATAATCATCGTACAAACAACTAAATTTATTACTATTTTGTATTCTAAACATTTTATTATTTTGATTATACATTCTGATTAAATGTTCTCTATATTCTCCTGTTACTACAAAAGGCACTTCAACTTGTGAGCAGTACCCACTATCTAAGTGAGTACATACTATTTTAATTTCATTATTTTTTAAAGCATTTATTATTATTTTTCTTGTTATCTTTTTCATTTTATCCTCCTTTAACTAATTGTTATAAACTCCCATTTTGAAAAGTTTTTTTTCTGATTTTGTTAAACTAAAAGTTTCATCTTCCCCAAAAAATATTTTGTAAACAGATAACCATCTATCTATATCTATTTTTTCTCCAAAAGTTGTAAAATTATCAGAAACATATAATTTTCCATCTTCTTCATAAACTGTTATTTTTTTCCCATCATTCCAATCTGTTAAATTTGATAAAACTCTCATTTTCATCACTCCTGTTATTGATTTTTTTTGTAAGAAGTGATATAATCTAAGTAGTTGAGGCTTAGAGTTTATCACTCTTAGTTTTACCCCTCTGGGAGAGGGGGATAAATTACTTATCTTTTTTAGTAATTGTTAAAGTAAACCGCCAAGTTCCGATAACAATTATAAATTGGATTTTCATTTTATCACCTCCTTCCTTTGAGGTACTTTAATGATATCATAATCATTTGATTATGTCAATACTTTTTTTTAAATATTTTTGTAGAACTCAAAAAGTCCAATAATATCAATGAAAAAAAGTGTAAAAAATTTTTAAAAAACAATAAAATATTAAATATCTTACAATCAAAATTTTAATTAAAAGTAGATGGGATATATAAGAAGAAAGTTTATAGAAATATAAATTAACTTTTTATGTATCCCATTTTTTTATTTTTTCTCGGCTTGGAGGTGCTGGAAGATGTGAGTACAAGGCAAGAAGTTTATAAACTAATAATAGAAAAGAAAGGTAACAAAGAGATAGCAGCAGCATTAAACATAAGTGTAAGAAGTGTACAGCTATATAGAAAAGAATATGAAAAAGATTTGAATAAAAGCGAAAGCGAAATTAAAAACGAAAGCGAAAGCGAAAAAAAGAAGCGAAAAGAGAAAGCAAAAGTTTTAATTGAGTGTGGAGCAAGTTTAAAAGAAGCAGCAGCAGAAAGTGGCATATCTTTTAATAGTGCTATGAAGCTAAGCAGTAAAGAGAAATTGCAAGTTAAACAGTTAGACTATTTAAAATTTTTCAGAGAACAATATAGAGAAGAAATAACAAAGAATAAGAAAGATAGATTAAATCTTAATAATATAGCAAAAAAGAAAATAGAATATACTTTAAATCTTGCAGAAGACATAAGTAAAGATACACAAAAATTAATTAAAATGAACGAAGAAACAGAACAAAAGATTTTTGAATTAGATAGAATAGAAAGACTTGAAAGACTAGAACTAGAAAAAAATAAATTTAAAAATGACTTATTGATAGATTTTACTGAAAAAATACAAAAGCTAACAGATGAAAATATAATGAAAGTTTTAGAGTTTATGAAATCATTAGAGAGTGATACTGATGAAAGTGCTAATTGATTTGATAGAAAAAGAATTACAAGACAGAAAAAAGAATAAAAGTAATGCTCTTATTTTTAAAGCTAGAAGCTATCAACAAGACATTATAGATTTATATGATAAGTATGATTATTTCTTACTTTGCTGGTGTAGAAGAATGGGGAAAGACTTACTTGCTTTGTATCTTGCTTGTAAAAGATGTATAGAAGTTTCTAACAGTGTTATTTATTATGTATTCCCCACAATGAAACAAGGCAAAATGATGATTTTGGACGGATATAGTAATAACAAAAAAAAGATAATTGATGAAATTATAGACAGAAAAGTTTTAGACTTACCTTTAAAGTCTGATAAACTCTATCATTCTGATAATACAATTAGATTTAAAAATGGCTCTAAAATTTATTTTGTTGGCTCACAAGATGCTAACAATAAAGTTGGTGGAAACTTAGATTTATTAGTTATTAGCGAAATGGCATTAATACAAAATAAAGATATTATGATGTATTTAATACCATCAGTAGTCAATATCAAAGGTAAAATCATACTTGTAAGTACTCCCAGATTTGGCAGCGAGTTTAATAAAATGATAGAAGAAAAGCCACAAAAATGGTTCATTGATGTATTAAATGCTTTGGATAATAGAGCAGTTGATGAAAATGGTGAAAAAGTTTATACAGATGAGAAGCTAGAAAACGTTAAAGCTCTAATGAGTGAAAGTAAATTTGAACAAGACATACTTTGTAATATTGATGTTGCTAACGAAAACGCTATTTATGCAGCTAGTTTATTAAAAGCTGAGTGGATAAAAGAAATAAATTTATCTAACAAAAAGCTATATGTTAGTGAAGATTTAGGAATAAACGACAGTACAGCATTGGTATTTACAGTAGATAACACTATAATACATCATTATGCTGCAACAGATAAAGCAACAATACATTATATTGAGTACATAAAAGCATTTATGAAAGAGCATAATATAAAAGATGTAGAGATTATACTGCCCCATGACGCTAGAAATAGACAAGACGCTATTGATTATTTAACAAGTAGAAGAGAAGCATACAACAAGTATTTTAAAAATGTTAGAGTGCTAAGAGCGTATGAAGTTAATAAAACAATAGAGATTACAAGACATAGTATAGAGCAGCATAAGATAAAATTTTTAGACTGTGCAAGCGTTAGGAATATGGTTAGATTAATGAAGATATACGAGTGGAAAATAGATAACTCTACTGGGGAAAATCTAAGAGTACCCGTCCACGGCAGAGGACTTGCAGCAAGTAATACTTGCGACGCGGTTGAATATTATTGTATGCGAATGTTTGTAGAAACTTACGAAAAAAATATAATAGCTTTGGACTGGGGAATTTATGAAGATTAGGAGGTTTTAAATGGCATTTGGGAAAATAGGTAAAGGTCTTAGAAATATAGGCAGAAGAATAGGAAGAATTACAGGCAATTTAACTGGTGGACTTATAGGTAAATCAGATGCTCAAAAAAATCAAGAAAGACTAATAGAAGAACAAAAAAAAGAAGCTGACAAACAAGCTGAACTATACAGACAACAAATAGAAGAAGAAACAAAAAGAAGAAAAGAAGAGGCAGATAGAGCAGCAGCAGAAGCACAAAGAGCAAGAGATGAACAGGCTAGATTATTGAGAGAACAAGAAGAAAAAGCAAAAGCTGAAGATGATTTTAAAAGACAAGTAGCACAAGATAGTGCGAGTATTACAAACGGGCTTTTAAATAATATTAATAATAATAAAACAACAACAGTTGATTATTCTAATGCAGTTAATGCAGGTATTACAGAGAGCAAAGATGATGATATAGATAAACTAAAAAAAGCATTTAAAAGAAAGCTGTAAGGTGGGCTTATGATATTGGGAATAACAAGAGAAAAATTGGAATACTATTTTGATAATGCTAAGAAGTACAAAGAAGATATAAGAGGATTGTACAACGAAGTATATGAATACACAGATGTAAATTTTAGTATTAAAGATAGTGGAACAGTAGAGAAACAAAGTAAAAGAGGTGTTGAAAGTGTAATACTAAAAAGCCAAAATTTCTTATGTAATTTTATAATGTCATCTATATTCTCAAAATCTGGGAGATGGGCAACTGTAAAAGTAAATCAAGAAGCATTAAAACAGCTTACTAACACCGATGGAGAAATTGCAGAAGCACAAAGCAACGAAATAAATAAGGTATTAGAGAATAATTCAGATACAGTTTATTTCACTAATGATAATACTAACTACTATACAGAAACATCAAAATCTTTACTAGATTGTATAAAAGTTGGAACAGGTATAAGAAAGATTATAGAGTTAAAAGATAATACTAAATGCTTTACTTATGCTTATCAAAATTTAGATAATATCTATATTTTAGAAGATAACTTGGGAAAACCTAACATCATTTTTAAAATTTATGTAGAGAAAAATCTAAACGATATAAAAGACTTGTTTGGACATTTACCGATTACAGTTCCAAAAGGTTTAAATGAAGAGAAGTTAGATGAAAAGATAAATATTATAGAGTGTGTTATTGGAGTTTTTGACGAAGATACAAGCACATACAAATATTTGAAGAAATGCTATTTGAGGGTGAGTTAAACTATAATCCTTATACAGTGTTTAGATGGAAAATAAATAGTTCTAACCCTTGGGGAATTGGAATTGGTTTAGAAAACTTAGATTTATTCAAGGAATTGAAAGACTTAAAAGAAAAAAGAAAGAAGCACGCAGATAAGATTGTTAGTCCTCCATTAAATTTCTATGGAAATATAGACTTAATAAACAAAGTCAGCCTAAAATCAGGAGCTAAAAACTATGGTGGAAGCGGAATTGGTGGAGATAAGTATGGAGTAGAGCCGATTAATGTAGGTGCTAATTTACTTCCTGTGGAAAAAGATATAGAGCAAATAAAACAAGAGATAAGAGAAATATTTATGGCTCAACCTCTTGGAGATGTAACAGATACTAAAAATCGTTCTGCTACTGAAATGAGTTTAAGGCATGAAATGTTTAGAAAAGAATTTAGTGGAACTTACGAACTTATAAACACAGAGTTATTAGAGCCTACTTTTATGAATGCTTATTACATAATGGATAGTAAAGGCTTACTTAATAAAACAGAAAATGAAAGTTATATAAACATTTCTCAAATTCAATATATCAATGAACTTACTCGTAATGCTGGTAGTGATGAGGTTATAAATACAATAAATTTCTATATAACTTTATCGCAAGTGGTCCCAGAAGCACAAAGACAATTTATTTTTAAAATAGATGAACTTATAGATTGGGCAAGCAAAAAGATGAGAGTACCACTTGATGTATTAAATAATAAAGAAGAAATTAAACAGCTAATAGCACAGCAACAAGAACTAGAACAAATGGAAAAAATGGCTTTAATACAAGATGGTATCGGTAAAAGACAAGATGTAGGTATAGGAGATGAAATAAAAGAAAGTATGGGTGTATTTAATGGAACATAGAATAGAACACAGGACAGAATATCAAATACTTTTAAACAGATTTGCTGGTAATAATGATTTATATAAATTGCTGGAAGAGTGCTTACTTGAAGAGGAAAGACAAAGAGAAAGCACTTATATGATGTCGGGAGTATATCCTGAACGGAGAAACACAGTTATGAAGTTAATGACAGACTTAAAATTTAATGAAGAAAGAGAGGTTAAATAATGGAAGATAATGTACTAGATAATTTACCAGAAGGTAATGGAGAAGGAACAAATACAGATGACTTAAACCAAAATTTACCACCAGATGACAGTACAAATGATGATGGTACTGGGGGAAAAGTGGAAGAAAAGAAACCTTTTTCAGTAGATGATATTCAGTTTACAGAAGAATATAACATTGCTGGTTATGACTTTTCTAAGTTTAAAGGGAGAATAGATGAAAGTTCACTACCTTACTTGGAAGAGTATGCAAAGAAATATCAAGAACAAGGTTTTACACAAGCACAGATTGAGTTTTTGATGGAAGAAAACTTAGCAGATGCTCCAAAAGATAGGGACAGTATTATGAAAGAGTTACAAAGTTCTCTAACAGTAGAGGAAAAACAAAGTTATAAACATACTGGGATACAATTAAAACAAGCATTAGACAAAAGCAATCTAGGCAAATATTATGAAGAAATAATGACAAACCCTATTGCTTTTAAGGTAGTAAATGCACTTGTTAAAAGTTTAACTCCAGGAGCAAATGTAGGAGCAAAAATAGAAAGAGAAAGCAGAATATCAAGTTTAACAGGTTATGAAGCAGTAGAACAGTTTAACAAATACTTGGCAGAAAACTTAGGTTATTCAAACAAAGAAGCAAAACAAAAAGAATTGTTAGGAAGATTAGTAAAAGAAGAAGATAAAAAATATTTTAAAGAAGTCTTAGGACTATAAGGAGGATTAAATGGTAAATACGACAAACACAAAACAACAAACTTTTTCAACAGCAGTATTAATGGCAATGGATACTTTACAAGCAGCAGGTTTAAAAAAATATGCTGAAAGAGGCAATGCAAAAGGTGGAGAAACTTATACTTTTTACAGAAAGAAAAAAGCGACAGCACAAGATGGAATACCATCAATGTATCCAGGAGCAACACCAGCAGGGACAACAAATGGCGGAGATTTTGATAAATTTACAGCAACGATAGAACAAATTTCATCTCAAGATAAATTAAAAGAAGCTGATGAGTTAAAAACAAAATTAGATTTAAAATCTCCTATTGTTGCATCTATGACAAATGCTTTACTAAATAAAGAAGATAACAAAATCTTAACAGCAATAAAAGCAGCAGGAACTTTAGGAACAGCAGGAACAGGGACAAAAACAGTTGATGATATAGCTAATATCAAAGCTTTGATAGCAGCAGTAAGAAGAAGTCATGTATGGGCTAAATGTGGGCTAAATCAAAAGAAAGGTGTAGCTATTGCAATGAACGAAGCAGATTATACTATCTTATCAACAGCAGATATTTTTATAAATGGAGATTATTCAGCAGCATTTGGTGGTGGTGTAGGAGATGTTCCTTTAACTTTTTTCGGGGCAGAAATAATAATATCGGAAGAAGTGGAAAAAGGAGCTTTCTATATAATACCTAGTTATACATTTGGTTTTGCTTCTTGGGAAAATTCAGTGGGAACTGATAAAATTTTTGTTGCAACTGATGGCAGACAATGGCATTTACAAGTTTATGAAAGTGTTGGAACAGTAGTAATAGAGCCAACAAAAATAACAAAATTCACATTTAAAGTTTAATCAATAAAGGGGTAAGAGGCTTTCACCTCTTGCTCTTTTTTAAGGAGATAATATGGATTTTAAAACAGGTAAATTACATAAAATTATAAGAGAATTTGAAAAAGGGAATGGAAGATATGAAATAAATGGGATTGATTTAAAAAACACTGTTTTTTTATATAGAGAGAAAGCAGGAGCATTTATACCTATTCCAAAAGGAAATTATAAAACAATTTTTAATGATAACGAAAGTATATTAGAAGTTGATGATGTAATAAACAATAAGGCTATTGAATTTCAGATTATATCAGTTTTTGATGTGCAGTCATATAAATATTTAGAAAAATATCCAGAGCTAAAAATGGTTGTAGTTCAAACAAATAAAATAGTAGATGATATAAATAACATAATTGGATATTTAAACAGCGTAGGAGTGAAAACTGATAGTAAATATCAAACGCAAATACTAACTCCACTAGAGCCATTATCAGTTTGGTATATGAATGCTGAAGGTCTTATAGACACTTTACCTATTGATGATTTTAATAAAAAATTTAAAGAAATTATTGAAAAGATGTCAGAGTTAGCTGATGAAAAAGCACAAGAACAAGTAAAAAAGCGTTTAGATGAATTAAAAACAGAAATAGAAAATTTTAAAAATAAAAAAATATCAGAAGTTTTAAAAGAGTTAAAAACAGAGAAAGATAATTCTATAAAAGAAATAGAAAAAATTAAGGAAAAGTCAAAGAGTGAATTAAATAGTAGAATGCCAGAAATAAATAATAAATTTAATGGAATAGCAGGAGGAACTATCAATCCTACTTTTATTCAAGATGTTGGAGAAAAGACAGAGGGACAATATTATTTAGATAGACCAACAGGTAAATTATATAGATGCATAAAAACAACATCTAATGCAGTTAATTCAGCAGAATATTTTAAGGATATGTCATTGAATAGTATTGTGAATAGATTGGAAAATCTAGTCACTTTTGAAGACTATAATGCGTTAAAAGTTAAAATTATAAATGTTACTTTAATGACTAATGTTGAGACTGGAGATTCCATAAGTGTAAATAAAATTCCAAACGGTGCAGTGTTTATAACTGGTTTTTTGTATAGTTATATTAAGCAAGAAAAAACGAATATTTATGAATACTGGGACTTACAAGTTTCTCAACCAAACAAATGTATAATAAGAAAAATAAAGAACTATGATTTTACCTCTTATGCTACAATTTTAGTTCTTTACAAGTAGATTAATAGTATACTATTAAACTTTAAACATAAAAAACAGTATATGCTATTCTTACAGTATTTGCTTTTGCATTATCAACACAGTCTTTTACAAATGTGAACGATGTGTTATTGAAACCACTCAAGTACACATTTTCTAGAGTAGTTGCTGTTCCAGTTTTGTATATATTTATAGTAACTCCTAGAACTTTGTTATAAGATTTTGGAAAATTATATGTATAACTACCAAGTGTGGTATAGTCCCCAGTTATACCTACCTCAACTTTGATTAGATTTTCCAATCTATAAACTTTTTAAAATTATTAAGGAGGCAAAAATATGATTTACATTTATAAAAAAGAGAAATTAATAGACATATTAAATTATGATATAAATGAATTTAAAAAAGAATGGTATCCGAATTTTCAAGAGGATATGAAAATATATAACAAGCAATTTGAATATCCTATTTTTGAAAATGGGGAACTAAGAGAAATGACTAAGAAAGAAAAGGTTTCAAATGGCATATCTGTTACTTTAGAAGAAGGAGAAGTTATAGAAAATAATAACTTAATTAAAATATCTCAACCAAGTAAATATCATAAATGGATTAATAAAGAATGGGTACTAGATTTAAAAGAATTAAAATCACAAAAAAGAGAGGAGCTAAAAACAATTAGAACTTCTAAACTTTTTGAAAATATCACTATAAATGGAGATATATTTCAAGTTAGAAAAGATGATTTAGATAATTTTTGGGAAGTTGATTATATGTTAAAAAGAGGAGAAGTTACAGAAACAGATACAAGAAATTGGATACTTGCAGATAATAGCATAAAAACTTTTACATATTCTCAATTAATGAATGTATTGACAGAGTTTATAAAAAGAAAAGCTGAAATATTTGAAAAGTTTGGAGCACTTTCAATCAAATTAGAAGCTTGTAAATCAGTAGAAGAAATAGAAGCTATAAAATGGCAATAGAGAAGTTTTAAATCAAAAGACATATTCTTAATAGGCTATGTGGTTTAAAACTCTTACATCAGTTTATTACGAGGTCATTTTTTAGAATTATTTTTTTAGATTAAAGGAGGATAAATGTTTAGTTTTTCAAAAGCTAGTTTGGATAAAATGAATGGAGTTAATTCAAAATTAGTTATTTTAATGAAAGAAGCAATAAAAAGTAGTCCTTATGATTTTAAAATTACAGAGGGTTTAAGAACAGTTGAAAGACAAAAAGAACTTGTTAAAACTGGTAAATCTAAAACAATGAATAGTTATCATTTGAAAGGAAAGGCAGTAGATATTGCAGTTTTAATTAATAATAATGTAACTTGGGATTTTAAATATTATAAGGAAGTTGCAAATCATATTAAAGAAGTAGCAAAAAAGCTAGGTTATACAATCACTTGGGGTGGAGATTGGAAAACATTTAAGGATGGTCCTCATTTCCAAATTGAAAATGTTTAATAAACAGTCTGTCCAGACAGTTATTATAAAAATTTTAGGAGGCATTAAATGGAAGCATTTGTAGAAAGAATGATTACAGAGAAAGATGAGTTACAAGACAGAGTAACAAAATTAGAAAATTTTGTAAATGGAGAAAAGTTTAAGGAATTAAAAGGTTTGGAGCAAGTTTATTTAAAAGAGCAGCTAAAATTTATGAGAGGCTATTTAAGTGTATTAAGACAAAGAATTAATTTTTATAACAAATAACAGGAGGTTTAAAAATGAAAGATTTTATTAATCAAGCAATAGGGTATTTAGCAGGTTTTAGTATAGAACAATGGTTATGGTTAGCAGTAGCAGGAATAATTTTAGTTTATCTTATTTACAATAGAAAACAGTATGTAAATTTATTTAGACAATCAGTAATTTTTGCAGAAGAAAGTTTTAATCACGGGGAAAATAGAAAAAAACTAGAAGCAGCGGTAAATTTTATACTATATAGAACTTCAAGTTTACCTTGGATAGCAAGAATTATAATTATTAAATTTATCAGTAGAAAAAGAATGATTGATATTATAGAAAAGACATTACAAAAGTTTTCTGATATTTTCGCAAATGGATATAAAGTAGATATAAAAGGAAATGAGGAAGATGGAGAAAACTAAATTAATACTGGATCCAATTTCAAATGGGAAAGCAGTTTTAATGCAAGACTATATCTACTCTATTAATGGTTATGATATTAAGGTATTTAGAGGCTTCATCACCGATGGAGCCTCTGTTCCTAAATCTTTGCAATGGCTATATAATCCTTATGGCAAATACATTAATGCAGCAGTTATACACGATTATTTATATAGTGTTTACAATAATACAGGAATTAATCGTACCTTAGCAGATAAAATATTTAACTTTATTATGAAAGAAACAGGAGTAGATAACAGAACCAGAAGAAAATTTTATATAGCGGTTAAGTATTTTGGTGAAACATCTTGGAAGTCTAAATTGCAAAATGAGGGATACAAAGATAGAGCTATAATTGACAGAACTAAAGAAGCCAGAGAGTATTATAATCATTGGTATAAAGTACTGGGATTGTAGGTGGTATATATGGAAAAAACAATATTAGAATATGGCATAGTTGGAGCCATTTTATTGTATTTTTTATGGAAAGATAAAAGTACTTTTGAAATGTATAAAAATACTATGCAGAGAATGGCGGATTTACTAGAAGCAATACAGAAAGAGCAGTCAGAATTAAAAAAAGACATGGAGGAGATTAAAAAATTCATAAAGTAATGGGTAGGTTTATTGCCTACCCGAAAAGGAGTGTAGCAATGGATAGAGGAAAAATAATATCAGAAACATTATTAATGCTAGGAGAAAACAGTATATACAATGACAATAAAAGTGATATGTATAAGATTTGTGAAAAAATGTTAGATAGTGTGATAGACAATATAGCAACATCTAGTGCTTTTCTATTCAATGCTATCACTGTTAAATTAACATCAGTAGGACAAGTTGATGGAGAAAATAAATTTAATTTGCCTGTTGACTGTTTAAATGTACTTAGATGTAATAAAAATTATAGATTAGAAAATGAGTTTATATATTCATCTGAGAGTGAAATAAAAATACAATATTGTAGAAGAATAGATTTTACGGAAATACCAGATAATTTATTTAATTTAATGGTTGCTATGACAGCTAGAAAAATGACATTGGCAGTTAATACCTATAATAATAGATTGGAAATATTTGACGCAGAAGTAACAAAGCTAAAAAATAATATAATTGCTCAGCAAGGCTTTCAATATTGGGAGGAAGAATAATGGAAAGAGTATTTAAAAGTAATATGTTTGTGTATGGAGAAGTAGGCGAAAGATTAAGTGGTATAAGAGAAAGTGAAATATATCAACAATCTGCACAAAAAATTGAAAATCTTATTATAAATGAAATGGGCAATTTAAAGATAGCAAAGAAATTGGAAGCTACCAACTTTCAACACAATTTAATACAACTTATTGATACAAAGCATAATTTTTATGTAGGAGTAACAAAAGATAATAATGTTGCTACTTATAGTAAAACAAATAATGATATTGGAAATTTGCTATATACACACCCAATAACTGTTAAAAATTTAAGAATAATTAAAATGTGTGATGATAGATTATTTGTAATTGGTGACAAAATAGAAGTTTTTGAATTCAGTAAAGAAAAAGGTGAGATAGGGAAATCAGACTATTTAAGTTTAATAAAAAACCCAATTAAAGATAGAGAAACAGTTAAGCTAGATATCTATAGAATTTATAGAGTAGGTAGTGATTTTAGGATTGGTTTTATAGGAACAGTAGAAAATCCAATAGTAGAGGGAAGAAGTGATGGTTTATATATTAGTGGAGCTAATGTATTAGTAAAAAGAATTTATAAAGTTTATAAGGCTAGTATAAGTAAAGAAAATATTGGAAATGATTTTTTAATAGATGGTAATACTTTTGCTGTATTTAGAAATTTTTTACCAGCTATAAGGTATAGCAAATTTATAGGCAGAAATGGTTTTGGAGATTCTATTTTTCAAGAAATTGTTGAAAAAGACTATATTATTGGAAACCAATATATTAATTTTAATTATTATAATTATAACTCATACGATAATGTTTATGGAAGTGAATATTATGAAACTGAAAGAATTTCTAAAATTAAAGGTGAATTAAATTATGGGACTCTTTTAGATATTATTTCAAATGCAGTAACAGTAGGCATATACCAAGATAGAATGGTTTTTGTAAGTAATGGTTATTTATATTTTTCTAAGAAATCAGATTATTTTGATTTTAGAAATGATACAAAAGCAGATAGTGCTTTCTTTTTTAAACCTACTCCTATTAATAATATTTACCCAGAAATGTATGACATTTACATAGGAGATAAAATATTTGCTCCAACATCACATGGAGTTTATATTATATCCACAAACAATATTCTGACAAGTGGAACATACAATGTTTTTATTGCAAGTGAAATTACTTGTAATGAAAAAACTAAGTACAGCTATAAGAAAGGAGCTGCACTATTAAATGGCACTTTCTACTATTTAACAGATACTAATGAAATTAGGTGTGTTGAGCAAGTACCAAACTCACAAGGAGTTGAGACTTATAGTTCAACAAATTTAGAAAAATATGAACTTATACCTAAATTTATGGGATTAGATAAATTAAAATATAACAACAAAAATTATTTGATGTCTTTTAAAGAAGAAAAAGCAGATACTTTATATCTATACGAACAATTAGAATATAAGATTTTTAGGAGATTTTCCTTAAAATTAGATAAACCTATAAACGATTTTATATTCTGTAATAAGTATATATTAGGATTTATAGATGGCATGACCGTAAAACTTAATGAAACAGAAAACAATGTTGCTAAGGCAATTTTAAGAATAAACCCACTATATATGAAAACTGAAAAAGGTGGTAGTTATAGCAATGATTATTCATCAAGAGTTTTAAGAGTATTTATTAAAGTCTTGAACGAAAATAAAGAAGCTATAAAAGGAATAAAAATAAATGATAAGGTAGTAACAAAAAATGATATTGAGAACGATTTATTTAATGTCTTTAAAATAGAAACTTCTTTCCCAATATTAAATGGTTTTAATATAGAAATTACTACAAAAGAAAATAATAAGATATTTGAAATTTTAGGTATAGACACAAAGATAGATATTGTAAGCGATTAGAGGTGATTAATATGATGGGTTCAATATTAACTAATCTTGCATTAGGAATTGCACAAGGTTACGGAATATATAAGCAAGGTAAGAAAATTGCAAAAGCAGGAAATGAAGTAAAATCTATTTATAATGGATTAAAAGGTCAAGAAAACAAATTAAAAGGAAGTATTGAATACAATAAGACTACAGCTAAGAAGATAAAAGGCTACCAAGATGAACAAGCTAAAATGCAATATGAATATAATAAGAGAGAAATAGGTAGAGCATTAGAGGGAAATTTAAGAGGGTTGTTAGCTGGATATGTATCAGCAAGAGAAAATTTAGAACAAGAAGTAATGAATGTTAGAAGTAAATTAGTTTTTAATGATATTAAAAATGTTGAAGATAGCTCTATAAAGTCTGACAGTATCAATAAACTTAATTCAGAGGCTAAGGATAAGGCAAAAATCATTACACAAAATCAAATGAATGAGATAGAGGAATTACAAAATCAAACAAATAATAATTATTATCAAAGTGGATTAACTTTTAACAGAACACAGGAAGGGATAAATCAAAATTATTTAGTTGCATATTCACAAGCAGAAATGCAATTAAAAAGAGATTTAGCACAATTAAATCAAACTATTGATAATGGCAATATAGTTGGTAATCAATTAATGGAACAAGGTTTTGGAGCTAAACTTGCTGGAATTAACGGAATAACACAATCATTTTTAGAAGCTGGAAAAAGTTATTATTTAGAAAATCTTAAAAAGAATTTAGCAACTACACCTAGTGGAGAAATAAGAGAAGTTCAAGGTATTTATAACACTGATGATGTTAAGAATAAATTTAAACATAATACTTTTTCAGGGTTAAAAGGTTTTGGAAATTTTGGAGGTAATAAATGGCTAATGAATTCATAGAAAAAGAAGTAATGAAAGAAAGAACAGGAGCGAATGTATCTCCTATACAAGTTGATACACAAAGTAGATATTTATTAAATCCTGTGAATGTTGAAGGTGTACCTGTTAAAACACCTTCTAAAATACCAGTTCATGAAAATATGTTTATAGAAGCAATAGGAAAGATTGCTAAGGAAAGTGAACAACTTAAACTTAATAACGAAAAGAACTTACTTGATATAGCTATGAAAAAAAAAGATTTAGAGTTTGAAGAAAAATGGTCTACAGTTCAAGATAAATATGGAGATAGATTTGAAGAATATCTGAAAGATTATAACGAAGTAATAAAATCTAAAAAATCATTAATAGTTAATAGTAAGTATCTTGACACTACTGAAAAAAGAACGTTTTCAGATAGTGTTGATATCAATTATAAAGACTGGGGAATTAAAGAAGGAGTTAAAAGAAATCAATACTATATCAAAGAACAAAATGATATTGCACTTGCTACCTTAGAACAAAGAAGAGCAATAGGTGCTAAGTATGGACTTAATGATGATGAAAAAGCAAAAGAAAACTATACATATATGAGAGACACAATAGAACAAATTGCTAAACTTTCTGGAATGTCAGAAGAAGAAAAAATTGTTATGCTAGGCAAAAATATTGGTGGAACAGAAGTAGCAAGACTTAATAATAGAATAATGGAAATTCAAAATAGTTCTATGACACTTGATGAAAAGAAAAGAGAAATAGACAAAGTAATATCATATATGGATAATGAAAAAATTGTAAATGACTTAGTTGATACAACTATGGAATATTACAAAGGTAATGATGAAAAGACAGCAAGAGATTATTTAAAAGTTCAATTTGAGGGAGAAACTAAATCAGTTCTAAAAGGAATAAAATCACAGATAGATGAGTATCAAAAAGAACAAAAGAGAATTCAAAAAGAAAGAATAAGAGCAGAAAAACAAATGCAAAGACTGTATCTAAGAAATCTAAAAATGGATCAAGCCCTAAGAAGTGAAAAATATACTGATGTAAGAAAAGCATTCAAAAAAAGATATGGAAGAGATATGACTGACAATGACATAGCAAATGGCTTGGTTAATTTTGATTGGTCTTCTGCTGGGGATTTAGATAATTATAATAAGGTAAATATATTTGACAAAACACAAATATCTAATTTAAGAAGAAATATTAATGCACAAATAAAAAATGGAAGAATGTCGGAGGCTGAGGCAAAGAATATGGTTAGAGATTATGCTGAAAAACTTTTGGCAAATGATAATAGTCCAGATAAAGAGTTAAAGGTAAATGCATTTATAAAGCAATATGCTGACACTGAAAACCCTATCCCTTATGCCTATGGGAAAGAATATCCAGAACTTTATCAAGCTGAAAGAGTTAATAAAAATAGCAAAGGAAACTATACTAATGTGAATATTAAAATACCTGAAAAGGGTTTTATAGGTTGGTTTGATGATGAGGGTTACGATGAATGGAATGATTTAAGAAAGGACTTTTCATCAGACCCAGTATATGCAGATGCTCAATTAAAAAATTATATAATAGGAGTTATGAAAGAAGATGGATACAAAGAAAGTCAAATTAACTCAACAACAATGCAACCTTATTTGAAGAAACTTAATACAGATGAGGGAAAAAGATTAATAAATGCAAGTAAAGTTTTGAAAGATGGTAAACCTGCACAAAACACAAAATCAAATACTGTAAGCACAAAGAAAAATAAAATGGGTGGATATTTAAGATAAGGAGAAGTTATGTCTATTTTAGGAGCTATTAAAAATGAATTTGATAGAAGAAATAAAGAAGGGAAAGATTTTTTAGAAGAACAAGAAAAAAAATTTGCACCTGCAAAAAAAGAAATGGAAGATATGAGAGCAAGTGCTGACAGAGGAATATTTAATCCAATAAGAACAGGATTAGTTAAAGGTGCTACTCAAATATTGGATTTTATTGCAGAGCCTATGCCAGAACTTGTAGATGGGAAATACACAGATGATTATGATAAAAATTACGAAGAATATAAAAAACAAAGAGAAAAAGTCGGTTGGAAAGGTTCTGAACTAAGAAAAACAGCTATTGAAACTATTAGGAAAAATAGAGAAGAGAGAGCAAAATTTTTAAACAGTAATTCTAAAATAGATAAAGGAATTATGATATTTCAAAGTATTTTAGAGGGTGCTGCTTCTCCTACAAACTGGTATAACCCTAATGGCTTTGTAGCTAACTTAGCTTGGGATATTTTTCAAGGTGCTATTGATACTACTTGGGAAAAAACGGAAATAGAGGGCAAAGAAATTAAAGATTTTGGAAAAGAAGATTTAAAAGAGTATGCTTATGGTGCAGCCACAAGTGTAGCAATACATGGAGTTACAAAAGTAGCAGGTAAATATGTTTCTAAAAAAATAAATAAATTAAAAAATTCAGATGTTGACATACCTGAAAATGTTGTTGTAAATGCAGTTGAAGAAACTCCTAAAACTCCACTAGAAGTTATACAAAATGAGGTTGATAAATATGGACCAGGAGCAACTAACCCAAAAGCAGTTATAGAATTAGCAGAAAGATTAGAGAATGGAGAAACAATAGGTATTGAAAGAGGTAAAAACTTTTCTCAGGAAGTAGATGATTTTTATACTAATGTAACTGAAAAAAGAATAGAAAAAATCCATAAAGAAGAGCTTTCAAGACAAAATACAATTAAAAATAAAGAAAGTAATAGTAAGTTTGAAGAAAGAATATTTAATGGAGAAGTTCCTGAAAAAAAAGTTGCTAATGATATAAATGCAAAAGATTCTTTGAGTAAGACATTGAAACCTATTAAGAATAAGATTAAACTAAACTCTAAACAATTAACAGCTGAATATAAAAGTAGACTTGCTTATATTCATATGGAAAATGGAGGTAGTGCTAATTTTTCTCGTATAGGAGATTTAAACGAACTTATCATAACTGAAAATAACATAAATGGCAAAACATTTAAAGGGATGATAAGAGGTTATGCTGATGTTCCTGAAAATTTAACACCTTATGCTTATGAGTTTAGAAATATAGCAGATGAATATACTAATTTAAAATATGGAAATAACCTATCTCAAAAAGGTTATAATTTTGATATTGTTTATGATAAAAATCAAGCTATGTCAAATTTAAAGTTAGCAATAGATACTGATGACTTAAATGCAAAAAAAGTTGTGGTTGATGGTATATTAAAAAATACTGAAAAGAAAGTTTATTTGACAGAAGCTCAAGCCAAACAGTTTAAGGTTGGAGATACAGCAGGAGTATATATACTAGATGACCATAATATCATTGAGAAATTAAGAAATGATATTAATGGGACAACGCTTGATATAAGGAGAAATGGAAATGGTAAACTGGTAGATTATGAAAGTAAAACTTGGAAAGATGTTGCAGTTCAAAATGCACCTTTGCCAGAAATAGATGACTATTTTAAGTTAAAACAAAAAGAAATAGATGGTAAAAAATTAAGTAAAAAAAATTTAGAATTCATAGAGAATTATGAGCAAAAATCTATGAATTGGCTTGATGGTTTTTTAGATGATATAAATGCAGAAGTAGATCCAGTAAATTCATTAAATAGAATTTACAAGCAAGTTATTGACGAAAAGAGTGGACTTAATATATTAAGAGATAGATTAAATGGAAATTATGACAGAATAGAAGCTAATCATAATACATCAACTGGGAAAAATATGTATGTGCAAAATAACAGAACTCTAAAATATGCCATAGAAAATGAAACTCAACATCTATTTGAATTAGGTGCTGATGTATCAACGAGAAAATTTTCAGATATGTCAGTCAGTGGAAAAACTATGTATAACACAAGAAATTTAATGATGTATAAGTTTTTATCTAACTTGAATTATCTTAAAGAAATTGCTACTAACAAGGAAAGAATTAACTCAGGACTGATTGATTTAGGTTTTAATGAAAGACTAGGCTTTTTAGAAAGCACAAAAGAAATGACAAGAGCCACTAAAATTGTTGCTAAGAAATATCAAAATCTAAAAAATATTGATTTAGATACGATAACTAATCCACTTGAAAGGTTACAAATAGAAACTTATATTGATAAAGTTATGGAAACTGAAATTGATATGAGAGGATACACAAAATCTAATTTTTTAAAGAATGCAGGAGAACTTGGAGCAAAAGGACAAACAGCTTCTGATGTGCAAAGAATAGCTTTAGCAGAATATTTTACAGCTAACGCTATGTATGATGAGTTTACAAAGTTTAAAATAGAAGATGTTACTCCTACTATGAAACAGGTCCTATTTGATATGGGTATAGATGATAATATAAAACTGAAAGCTATTCAAGATGAAATATTAAATACAAATAGTGTTACAGGACTAATAGATGTTGTAAAAGATAGAAGTAATACATCTACTGTAAAAAGTTTATTTGAGCAATTTGCTGATATAAATGGAAAAGAATTAAATGCTTTTAGTGGACATACAGTAGGATTGAAAACAGATAGCCTTGTTAGCAGATACTGGGCTAATTTCAATGGTATGTTTAGAATGTATAATATGAATTTATTAACAAGAACATTTGATAGATTAACAACTTATATTGATAGTGATGGATTTACAAGATATAGATTTTTAGTTGACAATAGTCCAACACTTAATAAAACAAGTTTTACAGGATTAAGAAGCTGGAAAGCCAACTCAAGAATTTTTAACTCAGGAACAACAGCATTAGAAACAGCAGGACTTATTTATGGTGTTGGTTGGCTAACTGGTAAAATAACAGGCACATCAAGAGATGAAATGATAGAAGCTAAGGTAGACGCTTTAATGCACGGAGAAATAAAAGACACTGTTGTTGATGTAATTAAAACTGGCTTAGTAGATAATACTGGGCTTGAAATTACAATGGGTGGAGAAAATGTTGTTGCTAGTTTCTTTAATCAAAATTTTAAAGGATTAAAAAGGGATGCCTCTTCAAATTTATCTCCTGTACAAAAAATAGTATATGGATCATTATATTTAGTTTCTCCTAATGCAGTTTCAAGAGGTATAGATAATATCAAATTTGAAAAGAATATACCTAATAGACTTGATACAGCAAGCGAATATTTAAAAGAAAAATGGAAATATGAATATAAAGAAAAGGCTCAAGCTGAACAAGATAAAGGATTGTTGCCAGTAGAAAAATTAGGACTTGCTGGACTAGGACTTTTATATGAAAGTGGTAAAAAGGCTTTTGATGGCGTATTAAAAGAAAAAACAGAATATCAAGAATATTTTGAGAAACATCCTGAACAAGCTGAAAGATTTGGAGAATTTAAAGAAGATACTCCACAGAAAGCTAAAATTGCTTTGGCTAGTGGTATTATGGAATTAGCAGAGTATGGAGCAAGAAATGAGCAACTTGATGAAATTCTTTCAACATCAGATACAGTAGAAAAAAGAGAACAAGAGTTAAAAGAGTATGGTATGGATTATCAAACTCAATTAACTAAGATGGATAAGAATAATAAACTTGTATTCCACGCAGTTATGTCTTATGCTGAAATAGAAAGTCCAGAAACAATTATACTTGCTATGAATGAATTTAACGAGTTAAAGACTAAAGAAGAAAGAGAAGCGTTTTTAAGTAATTTTATAAGAGAGGACCAGGTAGATGATTTTAATAATTTCTTAGATAGAGTTATGGAAGACAAAAATAAAAAGTTAGATGACATCTATGATAGAGATTATTCGTATGGTACTGAGGGATATATAGAATTTTTACAAACTTTAAGAAATGAGATGTAATAAAAAAGTCCAGTTATTATCTGGACTTTTATTCGTTTATTTGATTTTCTATTGTTTTTATAATATCAAAAATATTGTTTTCTAAGTCTATTCCAAATCTTGCAAGTTCCATATTTGTTGTATTTATTTCAAAAACTACTCTTTGAAATTCTCTTTCATTATCATATGCTATTGATTCTTCTATTTTTATAAAGTTAGTTGAATCAGCAATACCAATTATAGAACTTAAAATTTTATCTATTTTAGAAGCTTTATCAAAATCATTATTGCATTTTTCCTCTTCAAGTCTTGCTAATAAATATCTCTCAATAGCTGTTACTTTATACTTGTAAAATTCTCTTAAATACTCCTTTCTAAATTGTGTTGCCATTCTAATTCTATCTGGTGACATACGAATATCATATTGTTCAACAAATTTTCTCATTATAAATTCTCCTCTTTTTTATTTTTATTATACCATTTTTTAGATGAAAAATGCTCTCTCTTTTTTGTAGCCAACGGGTAGCCAACAAACTATATATTTAACTACTATAAAATACTGAAAATAAATAAAAAATAAATATTAAATTTATTTTAACACAAAAAGTGGAAATCTTAAATAAAATATTGTATAATCTTAAAGGATGACCCCGTAGCTCAATTGGATAGAGTGACTCCCTCCTAAGGAGTAGGTTGTGTGTTCAAGCCACATCGGGGTCGCCATTTTTAGTTATACTTATTCCTGTGAATCCTGAAATAACTGTTAATATTATACATAGATAACAGAAAAACGAAAATGGTAAATAAGTAAGTGTAGGAACACCTAAAACACTTGTTACAAACACTCCACAAACTCCCCAAGGTACTAATGGATTAATTACTGTACCAGCATCTTCCAAAGTTCTTGATAAATTTTTAGAATGTAAGTTAAGTTTATCATATATAGGTTTAAAAGTTTTTCCTGCAAGTAAAATACTTAAATATTGTTCTCCAACTATGTAATTTACTCCTAATGCTGTAAGGACAACACAAATTGTTGCTCTTGAAGGATTTATTAAAAGATGTGCCATACTATCAAGAAGTGTAGGAATAATTCCTAGACCAAATAACAATCCTCCTAAACTAAGAGCTAAAATTACTATTGTAAGGGTAAAAAACATACTACTTATTCCTCCACGATTTAAAAGTGAAGCAATATTTTGTGATAAATCTGCTTTTGAAAAACCTCCAAATAAAAATCCAGAAATTTCTTGTAAAGTATAATGATTATTAATAATAGAAATAATTAAACCAACTATACTTGTGTATATTATAGATAAAACAGCTGGTATTTTAAATATAGAAAGAATTATTAATATTACAAAACATATTAAAGATAAATTATTTACAAGACCTGTTGATAAAATACCTTCTCTGAATTGTTCAACACTTGAAATATCTCCAACTTTATTCCAAGGTGATAGTAATCCAAAAGCAATAGAGGATATTATAAAAGCAGGAATAGTTGTATACATCATATTTTTTATGTGTTCAAATAAATCAACTCCAACTATACTAGCAGCAATCCCAGTTGTGTCAGATAATGGAGACATTTTATCCCCAAAAAATGCACCAGAAACTATTGCACCAGCTGTTATAGCAGGGTTCAAATCAAAGGCATTTGACATCCCCATAAGTGCAACCCCAAGCGTTGCAACAGTTGTTAAACTACTTCCAATAGAAATTCCTATTATTGCAGTTATTAAAAAAGATGAAAGATAAAAAATCTTAGTTGAGATTACATTAAGTCCTAAAAACATTAATGTAGGAATTGCTCCTGACATCATTAATATAGAAACTAAAATTCCAATGAAGAAAAATAAAAACACAGCTCCCATACTTGTACTTACAGATTGAATCATACTTTCCTGTAACAAAGAAAATTTTACCTTATTAATTGTTCCATATAACAATAAAAATATTATAGTTATTAGCACAGGAATATGTGGTATCATATTAGGAATCATAATCATAGGGTAACCTAACATCAAAAATACAATGATAATCATAATAAAAGCCTCTAATTTTTTTGGTTTACGGTGTTGTACTAAATCAAACATAAAAATCTCTCCTTCTCAATAAATTTATAAAATAAATAATAAAAAAACTTCTTACAAATGTAAGAAGTCCATAATTTTATCCTTATAATAAATTAGAGGCTCTTACAAATACAAATAGAGCCATCTAATTTAATTAATGACTCTCTAATTTTTATAATAGTAATAATATGTGTAATCAAAATGACTATTATTTAATTTTTTCATTTTAATCACTCCTTTTTAAAATTTTTTCAGAGTATATCACAAACATAAATGATTTGTCAAATTTTTTTGTTAATTCATTTCTGTAAAAGTATAATGTTCATTTTTTTTATCAAAAGAATATATATAAGTTTTTTCTGCTTCTACTTCTACTTCTTGTGTTGTAGGTTCATATTCAGATATAACTCTTTTAGATAGAATACCAGGTCTAGATTTTTGAAATGATGAAGTTATTGTATGTTTTCCTGGTGTAAGATAGAAAACTTGTTTAGTCCCTTCCATAATAAAAGTTGCAGGTTTTTTGTCATCAATAGCAATAAGACTTATACTACTAGGAGTAAGTATAAAACTAAGTAAATTTGAAGAAGTGCTTCCAATATAAACCTTTGCAGCCTTAGGATTTTTTTCTAACCATTCAAGAATTTCTTTTTTTCTTTTATTTGCACGATTAAACATAAAAAATGAATATCCAAGTCCAAAAATAATCATTACTCCAATATAAAGATATATAAATTTCATAATTTTTCCTCTCCTTTAATTTCTTATTATTTGTCTTTTTTTATTGTATTTATTTTATTAACACCAATATCTAATTTTAAATCATTTATTAGCTGTCTAAACTGACCAATACCAATCAATTCACAATCTATATGAATTTTATTTCCATTCTCATCAATAGCATATAAACTGCACTCTGTGTCACCACTGGAAGAAACAGTTCTTGCACGAAAATAATATTTACTAAATTCATACTTATCTTCTTTTTTTCCATTTTTAACAATAAGTTCTTTATCATTAACAATTATGGTAATAAAATTTCCACAGATTACTAACCATATATAAGAAAAGAAAATTATAGTAGCTATGATAATTGAAGTTAATTGACTTAACCAAATATGTGCAATAAAAAAAACAAAAATTGAAAGAATTGCACCACATAAAAAATTAAAAATTACTCTATATACTCTACTTTTATAAACTTTTTCCAACTATATTTTACCTCCCCCCACTTATTTAATAAAAGCATTCATAGAGAGTATAACATAGTTTTAGAAATTGTCAATAAAATCAAAATTTCGCATTAATTATAATTATAAGTAAAATAATATTTTAAATTTTATATAGCAACTGCTTGATAGCCATCAGTGTTTCGTGAGCTTCAAAATGCTCACTCAACAATAATGGACATCACTGTGGTTGTTTTTTTAATTTATTTAAACTTTTTCAAGAAAAATTTTATTTTATATTTGCATCCTTAGTATCAATAATTATTGTTACTGGTCCATCATTTAAAAGCTCTACTTTCATATCAGCACCAAATTCTCCCTCCTGTGTTTCTATCCCAAAATTTTTAAATTCTTCAATAAATTTTAAATATAACTCTTTTGCAAAATCTGGTTTGGCAGCCTGAATAAAAGATGGTCTATTTCCTTTTATAGAATTTCCATAAAGAGTAAATTGTGAAATGATTAAAACTTTTCCCTTTACATTTTCCAAGGACAAGTTCATTTTTTCTTCTTCATCTTCAAAAATTCTTAAATTTTTAGTTTTATTAGCAAGCCACTTAACTTCTTTAATAGTATCTTCGTGTGTAACTCCTAAAAGAACTAAAAGTCCTTTGTCAATTTCTCCTAAAATTTTTCCATCAACACTCACTTTTGCATACTTAACTCTTTGTATAACTGTTCTCATTAAAATCACCTCGTATTTTTTTAGATATATAAAGTTCATATATAATGTTAAATTAATATTTTGGAAAAAAATAAAAATATGATATAATTAAACAAAATAATTTAAAGGTAGGTATTTATAAATTATGAATAACGATATAATTTTAACAGAATTTGCAAGAGTTATCAACTCAGATAGATATCAATATACAGAAAGTGATATTTTCCTTGTAGAAAATATGCAAAATAAGATTGCAGTCTTTGATATGTTTTTTAGAAAAACAGAAGATGGTGGTTTTGCTGTTGTGTCAGGAATACAAGAAGTTATACATCTTATAGAAGTTTTAAATAATACACCAGAAGAAGAAAAAAGAAAATATTTTTCAAAAGTATTAGAAGAAAAACATCTGATAGATTTTTTATCTAAAATGAAATTTACAGGGGATTTATATGCAATACAAGATGGAGAAATAGTTTATCCTAATGAACCAATAATAACTATAAAAGCTCCTTTGATACAAGCAAAAATTTTAGAAACTCCTATATTAAATATTATGAATATGAATATGGGAATTGCAACTAAGGCATCTATGGTTACAAGAGCAGCAGATCCAATTAAGGTTTTAGCTTTTGGAAGTAGGAGAGCTCATGGTTTTGACAGTGCAGTAGAGGGAAATAAAGCAGCTATAATTGGAGGTTGCTATGGACATTCAAATTTAGTTACTGAATATAAATATGGAATACCTTCTAATGGAACTATGTCCCATTCATATATTCAAGCATTTGGAGTTGGGGCAGAAGCAGAAAAAGAAGCCTTTGTTACTTTTATAAAAAATAGAAGACAAAGAAAGAGTAATTCATTGATACTTTTGGTTGATACCTATGATGCAATTCACATAGGTATAGAAAATGCAATAAAAGCATTTAAAGAATGTGGTATAGATGATAATTATAAAGGACTTTATGGTATAAGACTTGATTCAGGGGACTTAGCTTATCAATCTAAAAAATGTCGTAAAAGATTTGATGAAGAAGGGTTAAAAAAAGCAAAAATTACTTTGACTAATGCTTTGGATGAACAATTGATAAGATCACTTCGTGAACAAGGTGCTTGTGTAGATATGTATGGTGTTGGAGATGCCATAGCAGTAAGCAAGTCTTATCCTTGTTTTGGTGGAGTATATAAAATAGTTGAACTAGATGAAGTACCCTTAATAAAAATTTCAGGTGATGTCATAAAGATTTCTAACCCTGGATTTAAAGAATTGTATAGAATTTTTGATAAAGATGGTTTAGCTTATGCAGATTTAATAACTCTTGTTAAAAATGACAGTGATAAGGAAAAATTATTAAATAATGATGAACTTATGATAAGAGATGAAAAATATGAATTTAAAAATAGTATATTAAAAAAAGGTGAATATACTTATAAAAAACTTACAAAAATTTATATTAAAGATGGAGTTATAGATAAAGAATTACATGATGAACTATTTGATATTATGAGATCTCAAAAACATTATTTTGATTCTTTGGCTAAGGTTTCACCAGAAAGAAAAAGACTTGAAAATCCTCATAGTTACAAAGTAGATTTATCTTCTGATTTAATAAAATTAAAATATGGTTTAATTAATAAAATTAAAAATGTCTAAGAAAAAGATACTTATTTTCTTAGTTATAATATGTTTCATAATATATAATAGGGAAAGTAAAATGAAGTTTGAAAAAATAAAATATATAGAAAGAAAAACTGGTGAGATAAAAACTGAGAAAGTTATGGGAGAAGGAGCATTAAAATTTTTATATTATAATCCTTTTGGAAAATTAGCTTTGCATACCATAGTAAAAAGGAAATTTTTATCTGATTGGTATGGAAGAAAGATGTCTAAACCTGAATCAAAAGAGAAAATAAAATCTTTTGTTGAAGAAATGGGGATAGATATGAATGAATATAAAAGACCCATAGAGGATTATACAAGTTTTAATGACTTTTTTTACCGTGAGTTAAAAGATGGAGCTAGAAAAATAGATTACAATGAAAATGTAGTTGTTTCACCAGCTGATGGAAAAATTTTAGCCTTTGAAAATATAAAAGAAGTTGATACCTTTTTTGTAAAAGGCTCTGAATTTACCTTAGAAGAGTTTTTTAATGACAAAGAATTGGCAAAAAAATATAAAGATGGTACATTTGTAATAATTAGACTTGCACCAGCTGATTACCATAGATTTCATTTCCCAGTTGATGGAGAAATTTCAGAAGTTAAAAAAATTTCTGGAGACTATTATTCTGTATCAACCCACGCTATAAAAACAAATTTTAGAATTTTTTGTGAAAACAAAAGAGAATATGCTATATTGAAAACAAAAAAATTTGGAGACATTGCAATGTTTGATATTGGAGCCACTATGGTTGGTGCAATAGTCCAAACATATAAAGCTAATTCTTTTGTAAAAAAGGGTGAAGAAAAAGGTTATTTTCTATTTGGAGGTTCAACTTGTATCTTAATTTTTGAAAAAGGCAAAGTTATTATAGATAAGGATATAATAGAAAATACTCAAAATAAAATAGAAACTAGAATCTATATGGGAGAAAAATTTGGAAATGAAAAAAACTAAATACTTTAAAATAGGGGATTTGGTTATTTATATCTTCTTATTAATTTTTTTCTCTATACTTATTTTTAAAATAGGTAGTTTTAAAGATGTTAAAGGAGCTAAGGCAGAAATATGGGTTGATGGAGAACTAAAATATGTCTATCCTTTACAAGAAGAAGAAAAAAATATCTTTGTTGATACTAATTTAGGTGGTTGTAATGTACAATTTAAAGATAATATGGTAAGAGTAACAACTTCTAATTCTCCACTTAAAATAGCTGTAAAACAAGGTTTTATAAAATCTCCTGGTGAGGTTATAATTGGTATTCCAGACAGACTTGTAATAAAAGTTGTTGGAGATTCTGAAAATGATTCAGATGTAGATTTCATAGCAAGGTAGTAAATAGTAGTGATAAAGAGGTTAATAAATTAAATGAATTTAAAAAATACACTAAAAATTTTAGGGATAATATTAGTTTTTGTTGTACTACAATCATATTTTACAAACCCAGAAAGATTTGTGGCTATAATAGAAAATTGGAAAGATTATTTTATGACAATAATAATGTCAATATTTATAGCTATTCTTTTAGAACCAATAGTTAAATATTTAAAGAAAAAAAGTAAAATAAATGACATATTAGCAATAAGTTTGTCAATAATTTTTGTAATATTGGTATTCATTATTTTGTCATTAATAGTAATTCCAGAAATTATTTCATCATTAAAAGTATTAAATGATATTTATCCTTATATTTCAGAAAAGGCAATAACAATAGGGAAAAATATAGCAAACTATTTAGCAGAAAAAAATATTTATACCATAAATATGGATGAAGTAAATAATTATTTTACCAATTTTATAAGTAATAATACCACAAATATAACCAAACTAGTCTCTTCTCTTTTAGGTAGTTTAGTTGATTGGACAATAGGTTTTACAAATTTATTTTTAGCCTTTGTATTAGCATTTTTGATTTTACTGGATAAAAAACATCTTATAAAAACACTAGAAAATATTATAAAAATAATATTTGGAGTAAAAAATACTCCTTATATTATGAATAAACTAAGTCTATCTAAAAATATTTTTTTAGGCTATGTTTCAGGAAAAATAATAGTATCTGCAATAGTTGGATTATGTGTTTATGTAATCTTACTCATAACAGGAACTCCCTATGCTGCTTTAAGTGCTATTCTATTAGGCATAGGAAATATGATTCCTTATGTTGGTTCAATTATTGGAGGAATAATAGCATTTTTCTTAATTTTATTAGTAGCTCCAATAAAAACTATTATATTATTGGTGGCAATAGCAATCTCTCAATTAGTTGATGGCTTTATAGTTGGTCCTAAGATAATAGGAAATAAAGTTGGACTTAATACATTTTGGGTAATAGTCTCTATGATAATTTTTGGAAATTTATTTGGAATAGTTGGAATGTTTTTAGGAGCTCCTATAATGTCTATATTAAAATTATTTTATATTGATTTATTAAAAAAAGCTGAGCAAGGGGGAGAACAATGATATTTGTTGCATCTACAACTATGGGTTTAGAAAGTGTTGTTAAAGATGAATGTCTTACTTTGGGCTTTAAAAATATAAAAGTTTTTGATGGTAGAGTAGAATTTGAAGGAAGTTTTAAAGACTTGGTTAAGGCTAATATACATTTAAGATGTTCTGATAGAGTGTTTATTAAAATGGCAGAATTTAAGGCTTTAACTTATGAAGAATTATTTCAAAATATAAAAGCTATTGATTGGCAAGATTTTATAGATGAAGATGGAGAGTTTCCTATCTCTTGGGTAAGTTCTGTAAAATCTAAGCTATATTCAAAATCTGATATACAAAGAATTAGTAAAAAAGCTATTGTTGAAAAATTGAAAGAAAAATATAAAAGAGAAATTTTTTTAGAAAATGGTGCTCTATATTCTATAAAAATTCAATGTCATAAAGATATATTTATTATTATGCTTGATAGCTCAGGAGAGTCTTTAACTAAAAGAGGATACAGAGCTCAGAAAAGAATAGCTCCTATAAAAGAGACTCTGGCTGCAGCACTTGTTTATTTATCTAAATGGAAAGCTGGTGAAGTTTTACTTGACCCAATGTGTGGAACGGGAACTATTGTAATAGAAGCTGCTATGATAGCTAGAAATATAGCACCTGGTGCCAATAGAAATTTTGCAGCAGAAAAATGGTCAGTTATTGATAAAAATTTTTGGACAGATATAAGAGATGAGGCCTTTTCAAATGAAGATTTAACAAAGAATTTAAAAATTTATGGCTCAGATATAGATGAAAAAAGTATAAAAATTGCAAAAGAAAATGCTGAAAAGGCTGGAGTTGAAGAAGATATAATTTTTGAAGTTAAAGATTTTAAAGATATTGAAAGCCCTGCTAAATATGGAGCTATGATAGTGAATCCTCCTTATGGTGAAAGACTTATGGGAGATGAAAATATTGAGGAATTATATAGAAATTTTGGAGATTTCTGTAAAAAGAAATTATCTAAATGGTCTTATTATATAATTACTTCTTATGAAAACTTTGAAAATGCCTTTAATAAAAAAGCAACTAAAAATCGTAAACTATACAATGGTGGTATAAAATGTTATTACTATCAATATTTTGGAGATAGAAAAAAATGGATATAGAAACTAAAATAAAAGATTTTATAAAATATGCTAAGGAAGTATGCCTTCAAAATCTTTTTTTGGCAGATAATATTAAAGTGGACTTAAAAAATCAAGATAATTTATTTGAAGCAGAAAGAATAGAAAAAGAAGTTATCTCAAAATACGAAAACATTTATCTATTGTTAGAAGAAGAAACTTTACTAAATATTTATAAAAAAGATAAAAAAATTTTTGAGAAAATAAAAGAAACAATAGAAAAGATGGCAAAAGACAGTAACTTAAAGGAAAAGTATATTAAAGCTCAAATTGAAAAAAGAGAAGAATTAAAAGGAAATTCTGGTGCAGAAGTTGTAGAAAAATTTTTTAAATATAAGATAAAAGAATTAAAAAAAATTAAAGGTAACTTATTACAAAAATTAAATAAATTATTGGATAAAGAAGAAAAATTAAATTTAGATTTATCAAATGCTATACAAGAAGTAGAACAGTTAGAAATAACAGAAAAATTACAACCTGTAAGAGCAGAATTTAGAAAATTATCCATACAGTTAGATAAATACCAAAAAGAACTAGAAGAAACAGAAAATAAACTTTCAAAAAAATGGTACTATGAAATCTATGGTACAACAGATAAGGAGATACTTTTAAAAGCATATAATTCACAGTAGAAATTAATATAAAAAATTTGAAGAGAAAGGAGGGAGAGATGAGTTTACAAGCTATTATCAAAACAAATAAGGGGGAGATAAAGCTAAATTTATTTCCAGATGTAGCTCCTATAACTGTACTTAATTTTGTAACTCTTGCTAAAACTGGTTATTATAATGGTTTAAAATTTCATAGAGTTATAGAAAATTTTATGATACAAGGTGGAGATCCAACAGGAACTGGTGCAGGTGGACCAGGTTATCAATTTGGAGATGAATTTAAAGAAGGAGTAGTATTCAACAAAAAAGGATTATTTGCTATGGCAAATGCAGGTCCTAACACAAATGGTTCACAATTTTTTATCACTCATGTTCCAACAGAGTGGTTAAACTACAAACATACTATTTTTGGAGAAGTAGTGTCTCAAAAAGATCAAGATGTTGTAGATAGCATTAAGCAAGGCGATACAATGAATGAAGTTGTTATAGTAGGAGATGTAGATAAATTAATAGAAGAAAATAAAGAATTCTATACCCAATTAAAGAATTTTTTAAAAATCTAATTATCTAAGATGTATTAAAAAATATGTGGAGGTAAATTTATGATTTTATTAAATCCAGTTGTTCTTTCAGTTATTGTTATGATTGTCTTATGTTTATTGAAGTTAAATGTATTATTAGCACTTTTTGTATCAGCATTAGTTGCTGGACTTTCTGCTCACATGCCAATAGGTGATATAATGTCAAAACTTATTGATGGTATGGGTGGAAATTCTGAAACAGCATTAAGTTATATTCTACTTGGTGCATTAGCTGTTGCAATAAGTAGTACAGGAGTTGCTGCAATAGTTTCCAAAAAAATTGCATCTGTTGTTAATGGTAAGAAAAAAGTTTTATTATTAATAATTGCATTCTTTGCTTGTTTTTCACAAAATTTAATACCTGTACACATAGCTTTTATACCTATATTAATCCCACCTTTATTAAAATTAATGAACTCTTTAAAATTAGATAGAAGAGCTATGGCTTGTTCATTAACTTTCGGTTTAAAAGCACCTTATATTGCTTTACCAGTTGGATTTGGATTAATATTCCAAGGTATTATTTCTGCAGAAATGACTAAAAATGGTATGCCTATAGAAAAAATGCAAGTATGGAAATCTACTTGGTTCTTAGGCTTATTTATGCTAATAGGTTTATTACTAGCAATATTTGTAACTTATAGAAAAGATAGAGAATATAAAGATTTACCTTTAAAAGGAATGGAAGAAGTTGAAGCAACAGAAATGGAACCTAAACATTGGCTAACTTTACTTGCTGCTGCTCTTGCATTTGTAATACAAATAATATATGGTTCACTTCCTTTGGGAGCTGTTGCTGCATTGGCTGCAATGTTGATATTTAGAGTTATTAAATGGAAGGACTTAGATGAATTTATAAATGGTGGTGTAGGACTTATGGGGCTTATTGCTTTCATAATGTTAGTTGCTGCTGGTTATGGAAATATAATAAGAGAAACTGGAGCAGTTGGAGAATTAGTTGATAGTATCCATGGACTAATAGGTGGAAGTAAAGCTATTGGAATTTCTGTAATGTTATTAGTAGGACTTCTAATAACTATGGGAATAGGAACATCATTTGGTACTATACCAGTTGTTGCAGCTATTTATATTCCTTTATGTATAAAATTAGGAGTGTCAGTTCCAGGTGCTGTAATAGTTCTTGCCGCTGCTGCTGCATTAGGAGATGCTGGTTCACCTGCATCAGACTCAACATTAGGACCAACTTCTGGACTTAATGCTGATGGACAACATGATCATATAATGGATACTTGTGTGCCTACATTTATACATTATAATATTCTACTAATAATTGGTGGATTTATAGGTGGAATGTTCTTCTAAAAAATAAACTTATATTATTTAAAAGCTGTTGCACTTAATTTGCAACAGCTTTCTTTATTTATAACTAACTTTTATTTGTTTTCCACAAAAAGCTATTCCTAAATATAAAATTTCTTTTGTATCTGTTTGTTTTAATGTACTAGAATATTTACCTTCTTCTATTTGTTTCAATGCTTCTTTTGATATTTCTTCTAATTTATCTATATTATCTGTTGCTTTAAATTCTAATATATAGCCTCTTTTATCTTTGTTCTTTGGCTCTATTGATACATCATACCTGCCTAGTCCACTTTCTATATTTGATTTTACTATATATTCTCCTTCTAAATATAAGCTCATTCCTAATATAAAACCATGATAAAAGGCTTCATTTCCTTTTTTAGTATCATTATAGCTGACTGATTTTAATAATATATCTTGTAGAGTTTCTTCATAATCTTCTATCCTATTTTCTGTCAAAGCTTCCATTAAATCTATTAATTTATTTCCTCTTCCAAAGTATCTTTCTATAAAAGTATCCTTAAAAAGTTCTTTTACTTCTTTATTTGGTAATCTTAATATATAGTTATCCTGATCTATTTTTTCTTCTATTGTTAAATATCCACTAAATAATAATAACTCCCATATCTCATCATCACTTAATATTTTTGATAAATCTGATGTTCCTGATAAATTTTGTCTTAATCCTTCTCCATTAAATAATCTTTCTAAGGCTGTTATTATGTTTTTATTTGTCATTTTTAACACATTTTTTATTAAATCATTTCCTGATGTATCTACCCAATAAGCTCTTAATTCTTTATCTTGTAAAAAATTTAATATACTCCAAGGGTTGTATACTTCACTATCTCCAAATTTATATCCATCATACCAATCTTTTACCTTTGATATTTCATATTCAAGTCCATAATCTTTTAAACTTTTCTCTACTTCTTTTTCTGTTAAGCCATAACTATCTGTATAGTCATCACTTAATATTGTATAAGTTCTTAAATTATTCAAATCTGAGAATATCCCAGCTTTTATTACTCTTATTATTCCAGTTAAAACTCCCATTTGTAAACAAGTATTATCTTTTAGCACTGTACTATAAAAAGTCTTGAAGAAATTTTTAACTTTTTCATAATATCCATTTATATAAGCTGATACCAATGGACTATCGTATTCATCTATCAATACTACTACTTTTTCATTATATTTTTTATATAAAATTTTTACTAAAACTTTTAATGCATCTTTTAAATTTTCTATATCAACCTCTTTGATAGCAATTTTTTTAAATAAAGGTTTATCAAATTCCCCTAATTCATAGTATAAATCCTCGTATTCTAAAAACAAACTTGCAATAGTTGACTTTATATCTTTTTCCATTTCTTCCCAAGTTGTTGCTTTTAAATCTTTTAATGATAAAAATATTACTGGATATTTCCCTTGTTCTTTAAAAGAATTTGTCTTTTCTA
>OGEW01000016.1_pt1 | contig 85133 bp, 101 predicted proteins | sample 1570781 | NCBI WGS metagenome assembly OGEW01 (sample SAMEA2582047, study PRJEB24529) | metagenome | biome: Human gut stool | place: China | collected 2011 | reverse complement strand
CCAAGCTGATCAATCAGGCGATAAACCGCGCCCGCGTTGGTCTGCTTTATTTGATCAATGTGCCCAGGCTGGTTTTCAGCAACCACCGCATACTCCCTATATTTTCGCGCTCCGAAATAATCTGTAGGCTATGGTGAAGCACTTCAATACGTGTCGTCAAATTTTTACTTAGGCATGTGATTAACAGCACATTTTTCGGGCTTTTTCGCTGAAATTTCCCTCACCTGAGAGCATTCAGCAGATGAATACGAAAGTTACGCGCAGCCGGACTTTGTTCATGATGTTTCGGCCAGACCAACCACATTTCAGAAACCGCATCCTCTTCAGCAATCGGCACCCAGCGCATTTCGTTGAGCTGAACACGTTTAAATGACGCAGGCAAAATTGAAACACCCAGACCGGCGGAAACCAGACCGATGATGGTCATTGCCTCGCCCACCTCCTGAGTGATGACGGGCGTCAAATGGTAACGTCGCATCAGCCCGAGAATATCGTCATACAGCCCTGTCCCGACGTGCGGATCAAAAAAGACAAAGGGTTCTTTCGCCAGTTCAGCCAGCGTTACATTCGGGTTATTTGCCAGGGGATGATCGTGCGGGATCATCGCCATAAGCGGTTCATGGACGATGACTGCGTGTTCAAGCGACTCCGGTAACGCTGTGTTACGCAGCAATCCCATATCCAGCGTTCCTTCAATGAGCGGAGCGATTTGCTCGCGAGTGTTCATTTCGCGGGTTTGTAAATGGACATCAGGATAATCACGGCGAAACAGCGATAACGTATCGGACACCGCCCGAATAAAAGGAGCCGACGAAGTAAAACCAATGCGCAACTCCCCCGCTTCACCCTGATGCAGCCTTTCAGCGCGAGCGGCAGCGTCATCCACCATAGACAGGATTTGCCGACTATCTGCAAGAAACTGTTTTCCTGCTGCCGTCAGCAATACACTGCGATTGGTTCGTGCCAGCAGTCGGGCACCAATTTGTTGCTCCAGCGCCTGAATCTGCTGACTTAGCGGCGGTTGCGAAATATTCAGGCGGGCAGCGGCGCGCCCGAAATGCAGCTCTTCCGCAACAGCAACAAAGTAACGCAGATGACGAAGTTCAATATTCATATTTAAAACATCTTATTTGAGATTATTAATATATTAGACAGAACAATTCGATTTTCCTACCCTATGTATAAGCCTGATCTACAGGCATATTTAGCAAGGATTTCAAGTGAGCCGTACTACAACTGTTGATGGCGCTCCGGCAAGCGACACTGACAAGCAAAGCATTTCTCAGCCAAATCAATTTATCAAACGCGGTACGCCGCAATTTATGCGCGTCACCCTGGCGCTGTTCTCTGCCGGACTGGCAACATTTGCACTTCTCTATTGTGTGCAGCCTATCCTTCCGGTGCTTTCGCAGGAGTTTGGCTTAACCCCCGCGAACAGTAGTATTTCACTGTCCATTTCCACGGCGATGTTGGCTATTGGTTTGCTGTTTACTGGCCCGCTATCCGATGCCATTGGTCGCAAACCAGTGATGGTCACGGCGCTACTGTTGGCCTCCATTTGTACGTTACTTTCGACAATGATGACCAGCTGGCACGGCATTTTGATTATGCGCGCCTTGATTGGGCTTTCGTTAAGTGGCGTGGCAGCTGTTGGCATGACTTATCTTAGCGAGGAAATCCATCCCAGTTTCGTGGCCTTTTCAATGGGGTTGTATATCAGCGGCAACTCAATTGGCGGCATGAGCGGACGCTTAATTAGCGGTGTCTTCACGGACTTTTTCAACTGGCGAATTGCTCTGGCGGCAATCGGTTGTTTCGCGCTGGCCTCGGCGTTGATGTTCTGGAAAATCCTCCCTGAATCACGCCATTTTCGCCCGACTTCGCTGCGCCCTAAGACGTTGTTTATCAACTTTCGTCTGCACTGGCGTGACCGGGGATTACCGTTATTGTTCGCAGAAGGCTTTTTGCTGATGGGGTCGTTCGTCACGCTGTTTAATTACATCGGCTATCGGTTGATGCTCTCCCCCTGGCATGTCAGTCAGGCCGTGGTTGGCTTATTATCGCTGGCTTATTTGACCGGTACATGGAGCTCACCCAAAGCCGGAACCATGACCACCCGCTATGGGCGTGGTCCAGTGATGTTGTTTTCGACGGGGGTTATGCTGTTTGGTTTACTGATGACCTTATTCAGCTCGCTGTGGCTGATCTTTGCCGGAATGTTACTCTTCTCAGCAGGATTCTTCGCAGCCCACTCAGTAGCCAGCAGCTGGATCGGCCCCCGCGCAAAACGCGCTAAAGGCCAGGCCTCCTCGCTGTATCTGTTCAGTTACTATCTGGGGTCGAGTATTGCCGGGACGCTGGGTGGTGTTTTCTGGCATAACTATGGCTGGAACGGCGTCGGCGCATTTATTGCTCTGATGCTGGTCATTGCTCTGCTGGTCGGGACGCGTTTGCATCGTCGTCTGCACGCCTGAAAAATAAGTCCGGACTGCGGTAAATACCCGTCCGGACTTATTGCCAGCTCAAACCAACGTTAATAGCCATCCTAAAATAGACGAAGCGCCAGCCAATTCCCGCAGCGCGTCTAGCGTCATCAGGATTATAAGTACCCAAATAAACGGATTCATTTTGCTGTGTGTCATTTATTACTGATGCGCAGTTATTCTACTGCTTTGTAAGTAGTAAAATAGTTAACCCGATCAAGACTACTATTATTGGTAGCTAAATTTCCCTTAAGTCACAATACGTTATTATCAACGCTGTAATTTATTCAGCGTTTGTACATATCGTTACACGCTGAAACCAACCACTCACGGAAGTCTGCCATTCCCAGGGATATAGTTATTTCAACGGCCCCGCAGTGGGGTTAAATGAAAAAACAAATTGAGGGTATGACAATGAAAAAAGTATTAGCTCTGGTTGTTGCCGCTGCTATGGGTCTGTCTTCTGCCGCCTTTGCTGCAGAGACTACGACCACACCTGCTCCGACTGCGACGACCACTAAAGCAGCGCCGGCGAAAACTACACATCATAAAAAACAGCATAAAGCAGCACCTGCCCAGAAAGCGCAGGCGGCTAAAAAGCATCATAAAAATACGAAAGCTGAACAGAAAGCCCCTGAACAAAAAGCGCAGGCAGCGAAGAAACACGCCAAGAAACACAGCCATCAGCAACCGGCAAAACCTGCTGCACAACCCGCAGCGTAAGTTTTCAACAGTAATGCTGGCGCGCCCCCTCGCGCCTGAAAATTACGGTGCTAAGCGGGTAACGTTTAGCACCGCCTTTAGCGGAGGGTAGTATGGTGGGCCGTTATCGCTTTGAGTTCATTCTGATCATCCTTATTTTATGCGCACTGATTGCCGCCCGTTTTTATCTTTCCTGATTGTAGTTATCTGATTTTACTCCCACTTTCATCCCGTCCCGTCTATAGTATTTATGAGGGTTTGCTTTTAATAATCATAATTACCCACCAGAGTGTGATATGCGTACAACCATTGCTGTAGTGTTGGGTGCAATTAGTTTGACGTCTGCTTTTGTGTTTGCAGATAAACCAGACGTTGCCAGATCGGCAAACGATGAGGTCAGCACCCTGTTTTTTGGTCATGATGATCGTGTGCCAGTGAATGACACGACCCAATCACCGTGGGATGCGGTTGGGCAACTGGAAACGGCCAGCGGCAATTTATGTACGGCGACGCTGATTGCACCCAATCTGGCATTAACGGCAGGACACTGTTTATTGACACCTCCAAAGGGTAAAGCCGATAAAGCAGTGGCGCTGCGTTTTGTGTCAAATAAAGGTCTTTGGCGCTATGAGATCCACGACATAGAAGGCCGCGTTGATCCGACACTGGGAAAGCGGTTAAAAGCAGATGGGGATGGTTGGATTGTACCTCCCGCAGCCGCGCCGTGGGACTTCGGATTGATTGTGCTACGTAATCCCCCTTCTGGCATTACGCCGTTGCCGTTATTTGAGGGAGATAAAGCCGCGCTTACCGCCGCATTAAAAGCGGCAGGTCGTAAAGTGACTCAGGCAGGCTACCCTGAAGATCATCTCGATACGTTGTACAGTCATCAAAACTGTGAAGTGACTGGCTGGGCGCAAACGTCGGTGATGTCACATCAGTGCGATACCTTGCCGGGTGACAGCGGTTCGCCTCTGATGTTGCATACTGATGACGGCTGGCAATTAATTGGGGTGCAAAGTTCGGCTCCTGCCGCGAAAGATCGCTGGCGCGCCGATAACCGGGCCATTTCTGTTACCGGTTTTCGCGACAAGCTGGATCAACTGTCGCAAAAATAATGTTCAAACGCTGCCCGACAGCGCGGGCAGCGTCTTCATCAGGCAAGTTTCACCATGATCATTCCAGCCAACAGCAAGACCAGGCCAATCCAGCCTTTACGATTTAACCGTTGACCAAACAAGATCCAACCTGCGGCTAACGTGGCGGCAATACCAAACCCGCCCCACAATGCATAAGCGACAGACAAGTCGATCCCTTTAACGGCTTGAGAAAGCGCACTAAAGGCAGCCAGCACCGCCGCCAGGGAGAGCAAGCCAAATATTTTGCGACGAAAGCCGTCAGAAAATTTCAAAAAGACGTTAGCAACGATTTCCAGCACGATTGCCAATGCCAGCCAGGCGGCGTGAACCCATTCAAACTGCGCCATGGTTCACCTCCAGTTCAGGTTTACGCGCTTTACGGGTACCTGATTTTATCAACACAATCCCGGCGACCAGGGTGGTTAACCCGGCAATTTTCATCAGCGATAAACTTTCGTCGAATAACAAAACGCTAAACAAGGTAATAAATAAAATACCGATACCTTCCCACAGCGCATAAGCTACGCCTAAGGCGATTTTTTTAACGGCGAAAGAGAGAAATATATACGACAGAGAAATCATCACCAGCATTAAAATAAAGCCGCCATTTCCCTCACTGACGCTCGCCCATTTCATTGACAGCGTACCGGTAATTTCTGTAGCAATAGCCAGACCTAATAAAATCCAATAAATATACATTGTCCTTCTCCTGCAAGAGAATTATTTTAATTTTCGCTTAATTCAGCGAAACCAAAGTAAAGTGGTCAAGCCCCGCGCATAGCGCAAGCTTTGGCAGAAGAAAGGACTAAAGCGCGTTGCGCCAGTGCTGCTCACCTACGAGCAAGATAGTGGATGAGGTACGAAGATGGGTAAATGTAGAAAATAACGTCCTGAACAAATTGTCCATAATATTACAATTATCCGCAGTGTTGCTTCTCGTCATCGCGGATGATAATTGTCCTCGGTAGTTGAACACGCCTGATTTGTATCATAGCTTAAGAATTAACTCAAAATATTTTCACTTCTTTACCTGAGCGGTTTGATTTTCGTTATGATGACGGAGCGAAAAAGACATTATTATTAGCAAAGGAAGAAAAAACGGGGACAAGCATGGCAAAGCCGATCATCACGCTCAATGGCCTAAAAATCGTCATTATGTTGGGAATGCTGGTCATTATTCTCTGCGGTATCCGTTTTGCCGCCGAGATCATCGTGCCGTTTATTCTCGCATTATTTATTGCTGTTATTCTTAACCCGCTGGTGCAACACATGGTCCGCTGGCGTGTGCCGCGTGTACTGGCGGTGTCGATTTTGATGACCATCATCGTGATGGCGATGGTGTTGCTATTAGCTTATCTGGGTTCCACGCTCAACGAGTTGACGCGGACGTTACCGCAATATCGCAACTCTATTATGACGCCGCTGCAAGCGCTTGAACCGTTGTTGCAACGCGTAGGGATTGACGTCTCAGTTGACCAGCTGGCGCATTATATTGATCCGAACGCGGCGATGACGTTGCTCACCAACTTATTGACGCAGTTATCTAATGCCATGTCATCAATATTTTTATTGCTGCTGACGGTGCTGTTTATGCTGCTCGAAGTGCCACAATTGCCCGGAAAATTTCAGCAAATGATGGCGCGTCCGGTTGAAGGGATGGCGGCGATTCAACGTGCGATTGACAGTGTTTCTCATTATCTGGTGCTGAAAACAGCCATCAGCATCATCACCGGCCTGGTCGCCTGGGCGATGCTCGCCGCACTCGATGTTCGCTTCGCTTTTGTCTGGGGATTGCTGGCCTTTGCGCTTAATTACATCCCGAATATTGGTTCAGTCCTCGCGGCAATCCCCCCTATCGCTCAGGTACTGGTGTTTAATGGCTTCTACGAAGCGTTGCTGGTGCTGGCGGGATATCTGCTGATTAATCTGGTCTTCGGCAATATTCTGGAGCCGCGTATCATGGGGCGTGGGCTGGGGCTTTCCACATTGGTGGTATTTTTGTCGTTGATTTTTTGGGGATGGTTGTTAGGACCGGTGGGTATGCTGCTTTCCGTGCCGTTGACAATTATTGTCAAAATTGCGCTTGAACAAACAGCGGGAGGTCAAAGCATCGCCGTTCTGTTAAGCGATCTCAATAAAGAGTGACGGCCTCAGCAGAGGCCGTCAGGGTTACAGAGCTTTCAGGATTGCATCCACGCTGGCTTTGGCGTCACCAAACAGCATGTGGGTGTTTTCCTTGAAGAACAGCGGGTTTTGCACACCAGCATAGCCAGTGTTCATCGAACGTTTAAAGACAATCACGTTCTGCGCTTTCCACACTTCCAGCACAGGCATACCAGCAATCGGACTCTTCGGATCATCCTGCGCCGCCGGGTTAACCGTATCGTTAGCACCAATCACCAGTACGGTATCGGTATCAGCAAAGTCATCATTGATCTCGTCCATTTCCAGCACGATGTCATACGGTACTTTTGCTTCAGCCAGCAATACGTTCATATGTCCAGGCAAACGCCCCGCGACCGGGTGGATACCGAAACGCACATTAATACCACGAGCGCGCAATTTCTCAGTAATTTCAGCGACAGGATATTGCGCCTGCGCGACTGCCATGCCGTACCCCGGAGTAATGATCACTGAATGGGAGTTTTTCAGCAGTTCCGCTGTCTCTTCTGCGGTGATTTCGCGGTGCTCACCCACTTCCTGATCATCGCCAGTAGAAGAGCCGTCGGTGCCGAAACCACCCGCAATAACGCTGATAAAGGAACGGTTCATCGCCTTACACATAATGTAAGAAAGGATAGCCCCCGAAGAACCGACCAGCGCACCGGTCACAATCAGCAGGTCGTTGCTGAGCATAAAGCCCGCAGCCGCAGCCGCCCAGCCGGAGTACGAGTTCAGCATCGACACCACCACTGGCATATCTGCACCACCGATGGAGGCGACTAAATGCCAGCCGAATACCAGCGCAATTGCGGTCATTATCAGCAATGCCAGCACTTGCAGGCCGACGCTGTCCGTGCGAACAAATACAATCAGCAGCAGGAAGGAAACGACCAGAGCCGCCAGGTTCATTTTGTGACGGTTTGGCAGCATCAATGGTTTAGACGAAATCTTGCCACACAGTTTGCCGAACGCCACCACCGAACCCGTGAACGTTACCGCCCCGATGAAGATACCGAGGAACACTTCCGTCAGGTGAATATTGACCAGAATCGGTGCCATTCCCGCGTCATGATGCAGATAGCTGTTAAAGCCAACCAGCACTGCCGCCAGACCCACGAAGCTATGCAGGATCGCCACCAGTTCTGGCATTTCGGTCATTTCAACTTTCTTCGCCAGACGGATACCAATTGCCCCACCAATGACCATCGCCAGCAAGATCCAGCCAACATTACCCGTATCCGGTCCAAAAATGGTTGCGATTAACGCAATCGCCATCCCGGCGATACCGAAGTTGTTACCCTGGCGAGACGTTTCATGTTTCGAAAGACCGGCCAGACTGAAGATAAACAGGATCGCGGCAACAATGTATGCAGCTGTAACTAATCCTCCAGACATATGTTACCCCTTAATTTTTGCGGAACATTTTCAGCATGCGCTGAGTCACGGTGAAGCCACCGAAAATATTAATGCTGGCTATAAGCACCGCGATAAAACTAAGGAAGCTAACCCAGCCGCCCTGGCCAATCTGCAACAGTGCTCCGACAACAATAATCCCTGAAATCGCGTTGGTGACCGACATCAACGGTGTATGCAGCGCGTGCGATACATTCCACACCACGTAATAACCGACAACGCAGGCCAGCGCGAAAACGGTGAAGTGCCCAAGGAATTCTTTCGGCGCAACGCTTGCCATCCAGCCAAAAAGAATGATTGCCAGCGCCATCAACGCGTATTTACGCCACGGTGAGCAGGTACATTTTTCCTCAGTTTTCACTTCCGGTGCCGCTTTTTGTGCCGCCTGCGGCTGAGCTGATACCTGAATCGGCGGTGCCGGCCAGGTAATTTCGCCCGCACGGATCACGGTCACGCCGCGAATCACCACATCATCAAAATCAACAGTGATATTGCCGTCTTTCTCTTTGCACAACAGTTTCAGCAGATTAACGAGGTTTGTGCCGTAAAGCTGTGAGGATTGCGTCGGCAGACGGCCCGGAAGATCGGTATAACCAATCACTTTGACACCATTTTCCGTAGTGAAGATTTCACCCGGCACGGTGTATTCACAGTTGCCGCCGTTTTGGGCTGCCAGGTCGACAATCACACTGCCCGCCTTCATGGAGTCAACCATTTCACGGGTAATTAGCTTCGGCGCTGGTTTGCCTGGAATAAGCGCGGTGGTGACAATGATATCGACCTCTTTTGCCTGGGCGGCAAAGAGTTCCATTTCCGCTTTGATGAACGCGTCCGACATCACTTTGGCATAGCCATCGCCGCTGCCAGCTTCCTCTTTAAAATCCAGCTCGAGGAATTCCGCGCCCATACTTTGAACTTGTTCTTTCACTTCCGGGCGGGTGTCGAATGCACGCACAATCGCGCCGAGACTGTTTGCTGCGCCAATGGCGGCCAGACCTGCAACACCCGCACCAATCACCATCACTTTTGCCGGTGGCACTTTCCCGGCCGCAGTAATTTGCCCGGTAAAGAAGCGCCCAAATTCATGTGCCGCTTCAACAATGGCGCGATAACCGGCGATGTTCGCCATCGAGCTTAGTGCGTCCAGCGATTGTGCGCGTGAGATACGCGGCACAGAGTCCATCGCCATCACGGTCACGTTACGTTCCGCAAGTTTTTGCATTAATTCCGGATTCTGCGCAGGCCAGATAAAACTCACCAGCGTTGTCCCAGGATTCAGTAACGCAATTTCATCATCTAACGGCGCATTGACCTTCAGAATGATCTCTGACTGCCAGACGCTATTCCCTTCTACAATTTCAGCGCCCGCTTGCACAAACGCTTTATCGTCAAAACTTGCCAGTTGACCCGCGCCGCTCTCTACCGCGACGGTAAAACCCAGTTTCAGCAGCTGTTCCACTGTTTTTGGCGTTGCTGCAACACGGGTTTCATTGGTTAACCGTTCTCTTGGTATGCCAATTCGCATGATATTCCCTTCCATCGGTTTTATTGATGATGGTTTGCCTGTGTCAGGAGCCACACAAGCTGCTCATGTACGAGCTAAATGTTACTCCGTTAAAATAAATTAGTAACAAACGCCCTATAACGTACTGAAAATTATGCCTGTGATCTAGCGCCAAAAATCAGTATTTCGGCGTGAACTCGCAAAATATTAACGATTCAGCCGTGATAGTGGGATAAACACCTTAGAACGCCGGATAAAGACTTATAATTGTCTTCGACGGTCGGGTAAAACGAGACATCGCCCCGGCACGAATCACTACTTAACATTAAATTAACTTATACAATTCAGTTGCTTCAGTAGTAATGATGCTGATACGGCTGTTTTTTAAGCATAGACGGTCATTTGAGCAGGATTAAAATTGGCTTAAGGAATGTGATATGAAAAATGACGCAGACAGTTACACCGTTTAAATGCAATAATCAGCCACGTTTCTCGTTAATAACAATACCAGTACCTGGTTTGCGCAAGGCGAAGGATTATTTTTATGAAGCTTAAGAACACCCTCCTGGCGTCGGCACTGCTTTCTGCTACGGCATTCTCCGTTAACGCAGCAACAGAACTGACACCGGAGCAAGCGGCAGCGGTTAAACCTTTTGACCGTGTAGTGGTTACCGGTCGTTTTAATGCTATTGGCGAAGCGGTGAAAGCCGTTTCTCGTCGCGCAGATAAAGAAGGTGCCGCCTCTTTTTATGTTGTCGACACTTCTGATTTTGGTAACAGCGGTAACTGGCGTGTGGTCGCTGACCTCTATAAAGCCGATGCTGAAAAAGCAGAAGAAACAAGTAATCGCGTAATTAACGGTGTTGTCGAACTGCCGAAAGATCAGGCTGTTCTGATTGAACCGTTTGACACGGTCACCGTCCAGGGCTTCTATCGTAGCCAGCCAGAAGTCAATGATGCCATCACCAAAGCGGCAAAAGCGAAAGGTGCCTACTCTTTCTACATCGTTCGTCAAATCGATGCCAACCAGGGCGGCAACCAGCGTATTACTGCATTCATCTATAAAAAAGATGCTAAGAAACGTATCGTCCAGAGCCCGGATGTGATCCCGGCAGATTCCGAAGCAGGACGTGCAGCTCTGGCTGCCGGTGGCGAAGCCGCGAAGAAAGTTGAGATCCCGGGTGTTGCGACTACCGCATCACCAAGTTCTGAAGTCGGTCGCTTCTTTGAAACCCAGTCATCAAAAGGCGGGCGTTACACCGTCACGCTCCCGGATGGCACTAAAGTCGAAGAACTGAACAAAGCGACCGCAGCGATGATGGTCCCGTTCGACAGCATCAAATTCTCTGGCAACTACGGCAACATGACCGAAGTCTCCTATCAGGTTGCGAAACGTGCCGCGAAGAAAGGTGCTAAGTATTACCACATCACCCGCCAGTGGCAGGAACGTGGTAATAACCTGACCGTCAGCGCAGATCTGTATAAATAACTATTCAGTTACTCCTATAAGGCGGCTTGATGCCGCCTTTCGCATTTTTAGTCACAAATTTCCCCGCGACCATTGCATGCAGACACATCTCTTCGTAAAATCCCGCGCTTCAGTGGCAAACTCCATTTTTATGCGTTTTGCCCTAATATTTATTCTTCTTATCACGTTTTAATCACTGGATATCGATGGAAAAGAAACTGGGACTGAGCGCACTCACCGCGCTGGTATTAAGCTCAATGCTGGGCGCGGGTGTTTTCAGTCTGCCGCAAAATATGGCGGCAGTTGCCAGCCCGGCAGCACTGCTCATCGGCTGGGGTATTACTGGCGCTGGCATTTTATTGCTGGCCTTTGCCATGCTGATCCTCACGCGCATTCGTCCCGAACTTGACGGCGGTATCTTTACCTATGCCCGCGAAGGGTTTGGCGAGCTAATCGGCTTTTGTTCCGCATGGGGATACTGGCTGTGCGCAGTCATCGCCAACGTCTCCTATCTGGTGATCGTTTTTTCCGCGTTAAGCTTTTTTACGGACACGCCGGAATTGCGCCTGTTCGGCGATGGTAATACCTGGCAATCGATAGTCGGTGCATCGGCTTTATTGTGGATTGTTCACTTTTTGATCCTGCGCGGGGTGCAAACCGCTGCCAGCATTAACCTGGTGGCGACACTGGCAAAATTGTTGCCGCTGGGTCTGTTTGTTGTGCTGGCGATGATGATGTTCAAACTGGATACCTTCAAGCTCGACTTCACCGGACTTGCACTTGGCGTACCCGTTTGGGAACAGGTGAAAAACACCATGCTGATCACCCTGTGGGTTTTCATTGGTGTGGAAGGTGCCGTGGTTGTTTCTGCGCGTGCGCGTAATAAACGTGATGTTGGCAAAGCGACACTGCTGGCGGTTCTCTCCGCTCTGGGCGTTTACTTGCTGGTAACGCTGCTTTCGCTGGGTGTGGTGGCACGTCCTGAACTGGCTGAAATTCGTAACCCGTCAATGGCCGGTCTGATGGTGGAAATGATGGGACCATGGGGCGAAATCATCATCGCTGCCGGTTTGATCGTTTCCGTTTGCGGCGCGTACTTAAGCTGGACCATCATGGCGGCAGAAGTTCCGTTCCTGGCTGCCACTCATAAAGCATTCCCACGCATTTTTGCGCGCCAGAACGCACAAGCTGCGCCATCCGCCTCACTGTGGTTGACCAACATCTGCGTGCAAATTTGTCTGGTACTCATCTGGCTGACCGGTTCCGATTACAACACGTTGCTGACCATCGCCTCAGAAATGATTCTGGTGCCCTATTTCCTGGTCGGCGCGTTCTTGCTGAAAATCGCAACCCGTCCACTGCATAAAGCGGTAGGTGTCGGTGCCTGCATTTATGGCTTATGGTTATTGTACGCCTCTGGTCCAATGCACTTGCTGTTATCCGTTGTTCTGTATGCGCCGGGGCTGCTGGTTTTCCTGTATGCGCGCAAAACGCATACACATGATAATGTACTGAACCGTCAGGAAATGGTGCTGATTGGCATGCTGTTAATTGCCTCAGTTCCGGCGACCTGGATGCTGGTGGGATAACGTTCATCCCATCGTTGGATAGCAAAGGAGATAACGATGGGTAAAACCCAGCCCTTGCCAATATTAATTACTGGCGGAGGTCGTCGCATCGGCCTCGCCCTCGCATGGCATTTCATTAATCAAAAGCAACCGGTGATTGTCAGCTATCGGACACACTATCCAGCCATTGATGGACTGATTAATGCAGGTGCGCAGTGTATTCAGGCTGATTTTTCGACCAACGACGGTGTGATGGCGTTTGCCGATGAAGTACTAAAAAGCACCCATGGTCTGCGTGCTATTTTGCATAACGCCAGTGCGTGGATGGCGGAAAAACCGGGTGCGCCACTGGCCGACGTACTGGCTTGCATGATGCAGATCCACGTTAATACCCCATACCTGCTCAACCATGCGCTGGAAAGATTACTGCGTGGGCACGGACACGCCGCCAGCGATATCATTCACTTTACCGATTATGTGGTGGAGCGCGGTAGCGACAAACATATTGCCTATGCTGCAAGCAAAGCGGCACTGGATAATATGACTCGCTCGTTTGCCCACAAGCTGGCACCGGAAGTGAAAGTGAATTCTATTGCGCCATCGCTGATCATGTTTAATGAGCATGATGATGCTGAATATCGACAACAGGCGCTGAATAAATCACTGATGAAAACCGCGCCTGGCGAGAAAGAAGTGATCGACCTGGTCGATTACTTACTTACCAGTTGCTTTGTCACCGGACGCAGTTTCCCCCTTGATGGCGGTCGTCATCTGCGTTAATGCAGCTTTATCCAGCATATAATCAACAGCCATGCGCTTATCCCCCAACACGCAACAGAACCAACAAAAGCGGTGGGCAAGCGCATCATTCCGGTGAAATACCACAGCGACACCAGGTAAACAAAATAGGGAATAATCGACCACATACTAAAAATGATGGTTGCGCGTAAGGCTTCAATGCCGCGTTCGCTGGCAACAATATAATGCGCGATAAGCGCAAAGGTCGGGAAAAGTGGAATCAGCCCGGCGATATAATAATTTTTCGTTTTTGCTAAAACACCAATCAACAGCACTACCAGCGCACCGAGCGCGGCTTTGATTACCAGCCCCATCTTTTTACCTTAACACTTCCATAACAAGTCATCAGTAGAATACCTGATGAAAACTTGTTTAGAAACGATTGATAGTAAGTAAAAACAGCGCGGTGTATTGTGACGTTTTTATATCTACCGTGAATGTTATGAACACTATCGTATTTGTGGAAGATGATGCGGAAGTCGGTTCACTGATTGCCGCGTACCTGGCAAAACATGATATGCAGGTTACCGTAGAACCGCGCGGCGACCAGGCCGAAGAAACCATTCTGCGAGAAAATCCGGATTTGGTGTTACTCGACATCATGCTACCAGGCAAGGACGGCATGACCATTTGTCGTGATTTACGCGCAAAGTGGTCCGGACCGATTGTTCTTCTAACCTCTCTCGATAGCGATATGAACCACATCCTGGCACTGGAAATGGGTGCCTGCGACTATATTCTCAAAACGACGCCCCCTGCTGTTTTGCTAGCGCGTTTACGTTTGCATTTGCGTCAGAATGAGCAAGCCACACTGACCAAAGGTCTTCAGGAAACGTCTCTGACTCCCTACAAAGCCCTGCATTTCGGTACGTTAACTATCGACCCCATCAACCGCGTAGTCACCCTGGCTAACACTGAAATCTCGCTCTCGACAGCTGATTTCGAATTATTGTGGGAATTAGCTACCCATGCCGGGCAAATCATGGACCGCGATGCATTGCTGAAAAATTTACGCGGCGTCAGTTATGACGGACTGGATCGTAGCGTGGACGTGGCTATTTCGCGGTTAAGAAAAAAACTGCTCGATAACGCCGCTGAACCTTATCGCATTAAAACTGTGCGTAACAAAGGCTATCTTTTTGCGCCTCATGCATGGGAATAAGCGATGAAAAAACTGTTTATCCAGTTTTACCTGTTATTGTTTGTCTGCTTCCTTGTGATGTCTCTGCTGGTTGGGCTGGTGTACAAATTTACCGCCGAACGCGCGGGCAAACAGTCGCTGGATGATTTGATGAACAGTTCGCTGTATCTGATGCGCAGCGAATTGCGTGAGATCCCCCCACACGACTGGGGTAAGACGCTGAAAGAGATGGATTTAAATCTCTCTTTCGATCTGCGTGTCGAGCCACTGAGTAAATACCATCTTGATGATATTTCCATGCACCGACTGCGTGGCGGCGAAATTGTCGCCCTGGACGATCAGTACACGTTTTTGCAGCGTATCCCGCGCAGCCACTACGTGCTGGCAGTTGGTCCTGTTCCTTATCTTTATTATCTCCATCAGATGCGATTGCTGGATATCGCCCTGATCGCTTTTATTGCTATTTCCCTCGCCTTTCCGGTGTTTATCTGGATGCGTCCGCACTGGCAGGATATGTTAAAACTGGAAGCAGCGGCGCAACGATTTGGCGATGGGCATCTCAATGAACGTATCCACTTTGATGAGGGTTCGAGCTTTGAACGACTTGGTATCGCATTTAACCAGATGGCGGACAATATCAACGCCTTGATTGCCAGCAAAAAACAGCTTATTGACGGTATCGCTCACGAACTGCGAACACCGTTAGTGCGCCTGCGTTATCGACTGGAGATGAGCGATAACCTGAGCGCCGCCGAATCCCAGGCGTTGAATCGTGATATCAGTCAACTTGAAGCTTTAATTGAAGAGCTGCTGACTTATGCCCGACTCGATCGCCCACAAAACGAGCTTCATCTTAGCGAACCAGACCTGCCGTTGTGGCTGTCAACGCATCTGGCAGATATTCAGGCAGTAACGCCCGATAAAACGGTACGGATAAAAACGCTCGTGCAAGGCCATTATGCGGCGTTGGATATGCGCTTAATGGAGCGCGTGCTGGATAATTTGCTCAATAACGCCCTGCGGTACTGCCATTCAACGGTTGAAACCAGCCTGCTACTGTCGGGGAATAGAGCGACATTAATTGTTGAGGATGATGGCCCAGGGATTGCCCCAGAAAACCGCGAACATATCTTTGAACCTTTTGTTCGCCTCGATCCCAGCCGGGATCGCTCAACCGGCGGCTGCGGGCTGGGGCTGGCAATTGTCCACTCTATAGCACTGGCAATGGGCGGTACGGTTAATTGTGACACCAGCGAACTGGGTGGTGCTCGCTTCTCGTTTAGCTGGCCGTTATGGCATAATATCCCGCAATTTACCTCTGCCTGACACTACGCGCACGATGGTCAAGTCACCACGACTGTGCTATAAAATAAGTATGTTGTAACTAAAGTGGTTAATATTATGGCGCGTTACGATCTCGTAGACCGACTCAACACTACCTTTCGCCAGATGGAACAAGAGCTGGCTACATTTGCCGCTCATCTTGAGCAACACAAGCTATTGGTTGCCCGCGTGTTCTCTTTGCCGGAGGTAAAAAAAGAGGATGAGCATAATCCGCTTAATCGTATTGAGGTAAAACAACATCTCGGCAACGACGCGCAGTCGCTGGCGTTGCGTCATTTCCGCCATTTATTTATTCAACAACAGTCCGAAAATCGCAGCAGCAAGGCCGCTGTCCGTCTGCCTGGCGTGTTGTGTTACCAGGTCGATAACCTTTCGCAAGCAGCGTTGGTCAGTCATATTCAGCACATCAATAAACTCAAGACCACGTTCGAGCATATCGTCACGGTTGAATCAGAACTCCCCACCGCGGCACGTTTTGAATGGGTGCATCGTCATTTGCCGGGGCTGATCACCCTTAATGCTTACCGCACGCTCACCGTTCTGCACGACCCCGCCACTTTACGCTTTGGTTGGGCTAATAAACATATCATTAAGAATTTGCATCGTGATGAAGTCCTGGCACAGCTGGAAAAAAGCCTGAAATCACCACGCAGTGTCGCACCGTGGACGCGCGAGGAGTGGCAAAGAAAACTGGAGCGAGAGTATCAGGATATCGCTGCCCTGCCACAGAACGCGAAGTTAAAAATCAAACGTCCGGTGAAGGTGCAGCCGATTGCCCGCGTCTGGTACAAAGGAGATCAAAAACAAGTCCAACACGCCTGCCCTACACCACTGATTGCACTGATTAATCGGGATAATGGCGCGGGCGTGCCGGACGTTGGTGAGTTGTTAAATTACGATGCCGACAATGTGCAGCACCGTTATAAACCTCAGGCGCAGCCGCTTCGTTTGATCATTCCACGGCTGCACCTGTATGTTGCAGATTAACGCCCGGCTTTCATACTGCCGACCATCTGTTCTGGCCGTACCCAGCTGTCAAACTCGGCTTCGCTAAGATACCCCAGCGCAAGGGCCGCAGCTTTTAAGGTCAGCCCTTCTTTATGCGCTTTTTTGGCGATCTCCGCGGCTTTGTCATAACCAATGTGGGTGTTAAGCGCAGTCACCAGCATCAGCGATTCATTGAGTAATTGATTGATTCGCTCACGATTCGGTTCAATACCCACTGCGCAGTGTTTGTTAAAACTTTCCATGCCATCTGCCAGCAAGCGCACCGATTGCAGGAAATTATGGATCACCATCGGACGGAAGACGTTCAGTTCAAAGTTACCGGAAGCGCCACCCATGTTGATCGCCACGTCGTTCCCCATTACCTGACAGCAGAGCATGGTTAATGCTTCACACTGGGTTGGGTTCACTTTCCCCGGCATGATTGAGCTGCCCGGCTCATTTTCCGGGATTGAGATTTCACCAATTCCGCAGCGCGGGCCAGAGGCCAGCCAGCGGACATCATTGGCGATTTTCATCAGTGACGCAGCCAACCCTTTCAACGCGCCGTGCGCCTGAACCAGGGCATCACAGGTCGCAAGCGCTTCAAATTTGTTCGGCGCGGTAACAAACGGTGCACAGGTAATGACTGCCAGTTCATCTGCTACGCGACGCGCATACTCCGGATGGGTATTTAGTCCAGTACCCACCGCTGTACCGCCAAGGGCCAGTTCCGCTACGTGAGGCAGGCTGTATTCGATATGTTTGAGATTATGCTCGAGCATCGCTACCCAGCCGGAAATCTCCTGCCCCAGTGTTAGCGGGGTGGCGTCCTGCAAGTGGGTTCGACCGATTTTGACGATATCGGCAAATGCACGCGATTTTTCACTCAGCGTCTGTGTCAGGGTTTTAAGCTGCGGAATGAGTTGCTTGCGCAGCGCCAGCAGCGCCGCAACGTGCATCGCCGTCGGAAAGACATCGTTGGAACTTTGGCTTTTGTTCACGTCGTCGTTAGGGTGAACTTTACGTTCCATCCCGCGCACACCGCCGAGTAATTCACTGGCCCGGTTAGCCAGCACTTCGTTCATGTTCATGTTACTTTGCGTGCCGGAGCCGGTCTGCCAGATAGCCAGCGGGAATTCGTCGTCATGCTGTCCTGCCAGTACTTCATCCGCCGCCTGACGAATGGCGCTCGCTTTCTCTTCAGACAACAAGCCTAAATCTTCATTAACTTTTGCCGCTGCACGCTTGGTTAGCGCCAGCGCATGAATCAGTGAGGTGGGCATTTTCTCCGTCGAAATGCGGAAATGCTCCAGCGAGCGTTGAGTTTGTGCGCCCCACAGCTTATCTGCCGGGACATCAATCGCCCCCATCGAATCTTTTTCGCTGCGTACTGTATTCATGGCCTGCTCCTCACCTGTTTAATTTTTTCTTTCTGTTTTGCTTTCGTTAAGCAACTTTTAGCTCACTTATTATTTACCATTTGATAACAAATGTTTGGTCTTTCGTGCCATGTAAAAAAACCGCCCCGAAGGGCGGCTCTGTTTATTTCACACAGCGAGTGCACTGTGTGAGTTGTATCTGCTGGAAGAAGTCATTTCCTTTATCATCCACAAGGATAAACGCCGGGAAATCTTCCACTTCAATTTTCCAGATGGCTTCCATTCCCAGTTCCGGATATTCAACACATTCCAGGCTCTTAATACTTCCCTGCGCCAATACAGCGGCCGGACCACCGATACTGCCAAGGTAGAAGCCGCCGTGTTTTTTACAGGCATCCGTCACCTGCTGGCTGCGGTTGCCTTTCGCCAGCATGATCATACTTCCGCCCTGCGCTTGCAGTTGATCGACATAAGAATCCATCCGTCCGGCGGTCGTTGGGCCAAGAGAACCGGAGGCATAACCTTCCGGCGTTTTGGCCGGACCCGCGTAGTAAATCGGATGATCTTTAATGTACTGCGGCAGCCCTTCACCGTTATCCATCCGCTCTTTCAGTTTGGCGTGAGCAATATCACGACCGACGATAATCGTGCCGTTAAGCGATAAGCGTGTAGAAACGGGATACTGCGACAACTGTGCGAGGATCTCTTTCATCGGACGGTTAAGGTCAACGCGCACCGCTTCGCCTTCTCCCGCTTTACGCAGCTCTTCAGGGATATATTTACCTGGATTATGTTCCAGTTTTTCGATCCAGATCCCCTGACGGTTGATCTTCGCTTTGATATTACGGTCAGCAGAGCAGGAAACACCCATACCAACCGGACAGGATGCGCCGTGACGTGGCAGGCGAATCACGCGTATGTCGTGAGCGAAGTATTTACCACCAAACTGCGCACCCAGACCGAGATTTTGCGCTTCGATCAGCAATTCTTTTTCCAGTTCCACATCGCGGAATGCCTGACCGTGCTCATTCCCTTCCGTTGGCAGTTCGTCATAGTATTTAGCGGAAGCCAGTTTCACTGTTTTAAGGTTAGTTTCTGCAGAAGTTCCACCAATTACGAACGCAATATGATACGGAGGACAGGCCGCCGTACCCAGCGTGCTCATCTTCTCAACCAGGTAATTTTTCAGTTTCCCCGGCGTTAGTAACGCTTTGGTTTCCTGATAGAGATACGTCTTGTTTGCCGAACCACCACCTTTGGCGATACAGAGGAATTTGTACTCGTCGCCATCAACGGCATAAAGATCGATCTGCGCTGGCAGATTGGTGCCGGTATTCACCTCTTTATACATATCCAGCGGCGCGTTTTGCGAGTAGCGCAAATTATCTTCGATATAAGTGTTATAGACACCGCGCGCCAGCGCCGCTTCATCACAGCCACCGGTCCATACACGCTGCCCTTTTTTACCAACAATAATCGCAGTGCCGGTATCCTGACAGGTTGGCAGAACGCCTTTCGCCGCGATGTCGGAGTTACGCAGGAATTGCAGCGCCACATATTTATCATTTTCGCTGGCCTCCGGGTCACGCAGAATGTCGGCCACCTGTTGTTGGTGAGCCGGACGCAGCATAAACGACGCATCATGAAACGCCTGACGCGCCAACAGAGTTAACGCTTCGGGTGCGACTTTCAAAATCTCCTGCCCTTCAAATTCAGATACGCTAACGTGTTCGCTGGTTAGCAGGTAATACTCAGTATCATCTTTTTTGAGTGGAAAAGGAGCCTGATAATGAAAGGGTTTGTTTGACATTGTTCTCTCACTTACTGCCTGGTTTGGTTATGCTCTGGGCGGGTGTTCCGTTGCCCTGTTAAAAGCGAGTAACAATATCCTACACACTTTTTTAACAAAAACTGAGACTAGTACGACTTTTTGCGGCTCCAGGTTACTTCCCGTAGGATTCTTGCTTTAATAGTGGGATTAATTTCCACATTAAAACAGGGATTGATCATGCAAAAACTCATTAACTCAGTGCAAAACTATGCCTGGGGCAGCAAAACGGCGTTGACTGAACTTTATGGTATGGAAAATCCGTCCAGCCAGCCGATGGCCGAGCTGTGGATGGGCGCACATCCGAAAAGCAGTTCACGAGTGCAGAATGCCGCCGGAGATATCGTTTCACTGCGTGATGTGATTGAGAGTGATAAATCGACTCTGCTCGGAGAGGCCGTTGCCAAACGCTTTGGCGAACTGCCTTTCCTGTTCAAAGTATTATGCGCAGCACAGCCGCTCTCCATTCAGGTTCATCCAAACAAACGCAATTCTGAAATCGGTTTTGCCAAAGAAAATGCCGCAGGTATCCCGATGGATGCCGCCGAGCGTAACTATAAAGATCCTAACCACAAGCCGGAGCTGGTTTTTGCGCTGACGCCTTTCCTTGCGATGAACGCGTTTCGTGAGTTTTCCGAGATTGTCTCCCTACTCCAGCCAGTCGCAGGTGCACATCCGGCAATTGCTCACTTTTTACAACAGCCTAATGCCGAACGTTTAAGCGAACTGTTCGCCAGCCTGTTGAATATGCAGGGTGAAGAAAAATCCCGCGCGCTGGCGATTTTAAAATCGGCGCTCGACAGTCAGCAGGGTGAACCGTGGCAAACGATTCGTTTAATTTCTGAATTTTACCCGGAAGACAGCGGCCTGTTCTCCCCGCTGTTACTGAATGTGGTGAAATTGAATCCTGGCGAAGCGATGTTCCTGTTCGCTGAAACACCGCACGCTTACCTGCAAGGCGTGGCGCTGGAAGTGATGGCGAACTCCGATAACGTGCTGCGTGCGGGTCTGACGCCTAAGTACATTGATATTCCGGAACTGGTTGCCAATGTGAAATTCGAAGCCAAACCGGCTAACCAGTTGTTGACCCAGCCGGTGAAACAAGGTGCAGAACTGGACTTCCCGATTCCAGTGGATGATTTTGCCTTCTCGCTGCATGACCTTAGTGATAAAGAAACCACCATTAGCCAGCAGAGTGCCGCCATTTTGTTCTGCGTCGAAGGCGATGCAACGTTGTGGAAAGGTTCTCAGCAGTTACAGCTTAAACCGGGTGAATCAGCGTTTATTGCCGCCAACGAATCACCGGTGACTGTCAAAGGCCACGGCCGTTTAGCGCGTGTTTACAACAAGCTGTAAGAGCTTACTGAAAAAATTAACATCTCTTGCTAAGCTTATTAAAGGCTTATAACACCTTCAGGCGGCCAGTCCGCCTGATTTCATTTTATGGATAATCATTATGAATAAATCGCTGGTAGCGGTAGGCGTCATTGTTGCGCTAGGCGTAGTCTGGACAGGCGGCGCATGGTATACAGGCAAGAAGATTGAAACCCATCTCGAAGACATGGTCGCGCAGGCGAACGCGCAACTCAAACTGACAGCTCCTGAATCCAACCTGGAAGTGAGTTATCAAAACTATCATCGCGGCGTATTCAGCAGCCAGTTGCAACTGTTGGTGAAACCCATTGCCGGGAAAGAAAATCCGTGGATTAAAAGCGGTCAGAGCGTCATCTTCAACGAATCGGTTGATCATGGTCCCTTCCCGCTTGCCCAGCTTAAAAAACTGAACCTGATCCCGTCGATGGCATCAATTCAAACCACGCTGGTTAATAACGAAGTAAGCAAACCACTGTTTGATATGGCAAAAGGTGAAACGCCTTTTGAGATTAACTCGCGCATTGGTTACAGCGGTGATTCCAGTTCCGATATTTCGCTCAAGCCACTGAATTACGAGCAAAAGGATGAAAAAGTCGCCTTTAGCGGCGGCGAGTTCCAGTTAAATGCTGACAGAGACGGCAAAGCTATCTCCCTTTCCGGGGAGGCGCAAAGTGGTCGGATAGACGCGGTTAACGAATACAACCAGAAAGTACAGTTGACCTTTAATAATCTGAAAACCGACGGTTCCAGCACGCTGGCAAGTTTTGGTGAGCGCGTAGGAAACCAAAAACTGTCACTGGAAAAAATGACCATTTCAGTGGAAGGCAAAGAACTGGCACTGCTGGAAGGCATGGAGATCAGCGGTAAATCGGATCTGGTCAATGACGGTAAAACGATCAATAGCCAACTGGATTACTCGCTAAACAGCCTGAAGGTACAGAATCAGGATCTGGGCAGCGGCAAGCTGACTTTAAAAGTCGGCCAGATTGATGGTGAAGCCTGGCATCAGTTTAGCCAGCAATATAACGCGCAAACTCAGGCGCTGCTGGCACAGCCAGAAATTGCCAACAATCCCGAACTTTATCAGGAGAAAGTGACGGAAGCCTTCTTTAGCGCCCTGCCGCTGATGTTGAAAGGCGATCCGGTGATTACTATCGCGCCGCTAAGCTGGAAAAACAGTCAGGGTGAAAGTGCGCTGAATCTGTCGCTGTTCCTGAAAGATCCGGCAACGACTAAAGAAGCGCCGCAAACGCTGGCGCAGGAAGTAGATCGTTCGGTTAAATCTCTGGATGCGAAACTGACCATTCCGGTGGATATGGCAACTGAGTTTATGACTCAGGTAGCGAAGCTGGAAGGTTATCAGGAAGATCAAGCGAAAAAACTGGCGAAACAGCAAGTTGAAGGTGCATCAGCAATGGGGCAGATGTTCCGTCTGACCACCTTGCAGGACAATACCATCACCACCAGCCTGCAATATACTAACGGTCAGATAACGTTAAACGGGCAGAAAATGCCACTGGAAGATTTCGTTGGTATGTTTGCAATGCCGGCATTAAATGTTCCGGTCGTACCCGCTATTCCGCAGCAGTAATTCACAGACAAAACGCCGGAGATTTTTCTCTCCGGCGTTATTTTTTACTTCAGCATAAAGTCATACTGAATACTCATTTTCACATCCCAGTAATTCAGGCGATCGCCCAGCGTACTGCCATCGCGCTTTTCCCGCCCTTTATCGGCAGCAAGAAAGAAATTCATCCCTTGTAACGGCCCTTCGCTGACCCGATAGTTCATACCACCTAAGATACCCGTGCCTTCAATCCGCACATCTCGTTTACTGGATTCATAGCCGCGAGTCACAATCGGTGCAAATGTCAGCGTAAATTGCGGCGTTAAACGATAGTTGACGCCCAATTGCCAGGACTGCATTCCTTCACGGTTACGATCAAGACTTAATGAAAAGGGATAGCCAATGTCGGTATCCACCACGGCACCATTCATTGCATGGCGCAAATAACCACCACTGCCAAATACACTTCCCCACGGCGCATTCCAGGTCAATTGTCCACTAACCAACGCCGTTTCATTGGGCTGGCTGGTATTACGACTTAAACCTTCGAGCTGCGCGTAAAAGCCGAGCAACTCCCCTTTCAACGTATAATTCGGGTCGAGCGGTATGCTTTTCTCGAGAATACTTTGTATCTGATTGGAAACATCTTTCTGTACCGATGCCCCCAGAGAATAGCGACTGGTATCATCATGCCAACTGGCGGCTAAAAAAGAACGTGCGCGATGTTTATCGTATTTTCCCGTCTGGCTGTTATACACCCCTTCATCACGAATACCGGTTGTTGAATCAGTCCATAAAAATACTCGTGAACGCCACATTCCCCACAGATCAATATTTGGTGTTAAAGCCCAATAACCTAATGCTCCTTCAGAAACTGTCGGTAATGTACGTTGCGAACTGCCAGCCATTAACGGAATACGATAAGGTAAGCTACCATAACTATAATCCGTCCCGAAGCGACCTAATTTAAGCAGGCTATTTTCACTGGGTTTTATTTTTACTGCCCCCAGGGCAAAGCCAAAACTTTTATCACCATCAAGATACCACCGGGTACTCATATCAGCACGAGCACCTAATTTATAAACATAATACGCCCCGCCTTCAACGCCAATAATATTGGAATAATAACCACTATTGAAATCGAGCAATCCTCCCTGTACCCATGCGTAAATATCTCTTCCCGCGCCAGCACTGGGCTTATCCGCCCTGCGCAATTCGTTTTTCAGTCTGATGCGTAGTCCCGCTTCATCGTCAGCCAGTTGCGCCGCATAAGCAGAGGTAAGGCCAGAGGCAGCCGTCAGACAAATAACGGCCATGGCCACTATTTTTCTCATAGTTGCACCTTTGATGTTCTGATTATTTTTATTGAATATTAATTAGTGATATCGCTGATTAATTGCTGCTGCACTTTTTTACGATTATCAATTTCAACCACGATTTCTTTGAATTTTTTATCCGTGAGCGGATAAAACCAGATAATAACGAATGCCAGTAGCATAAATCCGCAAGGTACTAAGGCAATTGATGTGCGGATGCCCATAATAACTTCCGGCGTTTGCACCTGATTGGCGATATATCCGCTTAACCCCAAAATAAAGGCAGGAATTGAACCTCCGATTGCCTGACCGCATTTACGGGTAAATGAGAATAGTGAATAGGTGAGCCCTTCAATTCGCACGCCGGTCAGGTATTCACCGTATTCTACGGTATCAGCTTCCAGCGCCCACATCACGGTCATGGTAACGCCCTGACCAATTGAAGCGATGGCCAACGCAACCAACGCCACCGGCAGTGACCAGACGGAAACCCAGAAGAACAGCAGATAACCGCAGGTTCCCAGCAAAGCGCCAATCAGGAAGGTATTCTTTTTACCGATCCTCGCGACCATCCCCGGCACCAGCGGTGCCGATGCCACAGTACCAACCAGGTTTTGCACCAGTACCAGCACAGTGAACAGCCCGGTATCATTTAACACATAGCGCACGTAGAACAACGACGAGGCGCTGACCGCGAAGGTCGAAATCAGCACACACAGCGCACCGATGCACAACATAAACAGCGGGCGATTCCGTTTCAGGGTTTGCAGACTGATATTCAATGACGGCTGCGCAACGATACGTACCACATTCTCACGCGTCGATTTGAAGCAGATGAAGTAAAGCACCATTCCGGCAATCGCCAGCACAATTGTCCAGAAATGGTATACCGACACCATCTCTTCCGGGCTGGAGTTCTTAATGCTCGGTCCTATCAGAAATGCCAGGCAGACAAAGGTCAATGAAGCGGCAATCCCACGAGCCGCGCCCAGACGGGCGCGGGATTGTGGTTGTTGGGTCATCGCGGTAGCAAGTGAACCATAAGGAATATTCACCAGGCTGTAGCAAAGCCCGAGGCCCATGTAGGTCAAATATGCATACACCACTTTGCTACCATGGCTCCAGTCGGTCGGCACCCAGAATACCAGCACGCTGAAGATCATTAACGGCGCAGTACCGAAGAGTAAAAACGGGCGGAATTTTCCCCAGCGGGTATTCACACTGTCCACCACTCGTCCGGCAAAGACGTCGGCGAAGGCATCGAATACCCGCACCAGTAACAGCATGGTGCCCGCCGCAGCGGCACCGACGCCAGCGACGTCGGTGTAGTAACTCAACAGGAAGAGCGCCCCCATTGCGAAGGCGAAGTTATTGGCGACGTCACCGAGGCTGTAGCCGACGATGGTGCGCCAGGAGAGTTGTTGATTTATTGTTTGCCTCCCTGCTGCGGTTTTTCACCGAAGTTCATGCCAGTCCAGCGTTTTTGCAGCAGAAAAGCCGCCGACTTCGGTTTGCGGTCGCGAGTGAAGATCCCTTTCTTGTTACCGCCAACGCGCAATATGCCTTGCGAGGTCGCAAAATCGGCGAAATTCCATACCTGTTCACCGACGACGGCGCTGACGCGATCAAAGACGCGGTGATACATATCCAGCCATGCACACTGATACTCTTCACTCCACATGTCGGTGTACATTGAGTGCAGCCCGGCTAACGTATCCACGCCGTATTCGGTGATGATAATCGGCTGATGCAGTTTCTCCTGCCAGGCCAGAAGTTCTTTTTCCAGTACCTTCTCTGCCGTTTCCAAATCGCCGCTTTGGACATACCATCCGTAATAACGGTTCAGGCACAGCACATCAAAGAGATCGCTGATGGTATCGGTGTGAGCGTCGCAGAACATTACATTGACGCAGGTGATCGGACGCGTCGGGTCGAGTTTACGCGTTGCTTCCGCCAGTGGCGCGAAATATTCCCGTGCACCTTGCGGACGGGTATCCGGTTCGTTGGCAATACTCCACATCACCACGCTTGGGTGGTTTTTGTCACGCGCTATCAGCTCTTTAATCGCCTGTAAGTGCGCTTGCTGAGTTTCCCCGTTGACTGCCTCTTCGCTGTACAGTTCTTTCGGCTTGTTGCCCGCTTCGAAACCAATGCCTAAAGAGAGGTTAAAGCCGACAGCAGCAGTTTCATCAATCACCACGATGCCATGTTCATCTGCCCAGTCGAGCATCTCTTCAGCGTAAGGGTAATGCGAGGTACGGTAGGAGTTGGCCCCAATCCAGTCCATTAATGCGTGGTCGTGCACCATCAGCACGTTATCGAATCCTTTGCCACGCAAGTCCGCATCTTCATGACGACCAAAGCCAGTAAAGTAGAACGGTTTGTGGTTAATCAGGAACTGTTCGCCCTTCACTGCCACTGACCGGATGCCGACGCGAAGCGGGTAGATATCACACTCTGTCTGGCTTTTGGCTGTGACGCACAGTTCATAGAGATAACCTTCACCCGGTTGCCAGAGGTGCGGATTCACCACTTGCAAAGTCCCGCTAGTGCCTTGTCCAGTTGCAACCACCTGTTGATCCGCATCACGCAGTTCAACGCTGACATCACCATTGGCCACCACCTGCCAGTCAACAGACGCGTGGTTACAGTCTTGCGCGACATGCGTCACCACGGTGATATCGTCCACCCAGGTGTTCGGCGTGGTGTAGAGCATTACGCTGCGATGGATCCCGGCATAGTTAAAGAAATCATGGAAGTAAGACTGCTTTTTCTTGCCGTTTTCGTCGGTAATCACCATTCCCGGCGGGATAGTCTGCCAGTTCAGTTCGTTGTTCACACAAACGGTGATACGTACACTTTTCCCGGCAATAACATACGGCGTGACATCGGCTTCAAATGGCGTATAGCCGCCCTGATGCTCCATCACTTCCTGATTATTGACCCACACTTTGCCGTAATGAGTGACCGCATCGAAACGCAGCACGATACGCTGGCCTGCCCAACCTTTCGGTATAAAGACTTCGCGCTGATACCAGACGTTGCCCGCATAATTACGAATATCTGCATCGGCGAACTGATCGTTAAAACTGCCTGGCACAGCAATTGCCCGGCTTTCTTGTAACGCGCTTTCCCACCAACGCTGATCAATTCCACAGTTTTCGCGATCCAGACTGAATGCCCACAGGCCGTCGAGTTTTTTGATTTCACGGGTTGGGGTTTCTACAGGACGTAACATAAGGGACTCCTCATTAAGATAATAATACTGGTCAACCTATAATCTGATTGATTAACCAATTCTGTGTTGCACACAGTTATCTGTGAGAAACCCATGGAAGAGAAATGGAAATAAAAAGAACTGACACCGCGATCAAAAAACCAAAAACTGCAATACCCACAGCGTGATATAGATCGCATTAATCTTTAAAACAGCGTTGACAGAAGCCATAAAATAAGCAACCGAACGTTCGTTCGAGCGTATTGGGAACGATAAACTCTCATGACATATGGCTACAGTGAATATTTTGGGGGGAATTCTCCGAAGCCGGGAAGGATAATTTTTGCACAGAGAAATTACGATATGAAACGCGGGCACAGTTATCACCAGCCCGCCGAAAAAGAGAGAGAATCAGGATGCGGTTAAGATACCGCCAATCATCGCGCGTAATCCCTGAGCAAACGACGCTTCACGCGCCAGGTCTTCCGCTTCGATATCGGCCAGTACACCGTAGGTCAGATCCAGCAGTAAACGTGAAGTCATTGCCGTGTTGATGTCTGGGCTTATCTCGCCTTTTTGCTGGGCATCACGCATCCGCTGGGCAACAAATTCCGTGATCGTCATATGCTTATTTTTAAGCATGGCGGCGACCTGTGGGTTACGCATCCCTTCCGCCATAATTTCAACCACCAGCGCCCGTTGTCCAAAGGCTTCATGGGTGAGAGAGACAATGGACTCGACCATATAGTCAACGAAATGAATCCCTTCAATCGGTTCCCGGAAACGGGCCAGCGCCCTCTCCTGGTCCTGTAAGATAATCGCCTGAATCAAGGCTTCTTTGGAGATGAAATGGTGATAGAGCGTCCCGGGACTAATGGCGCAAGATTTACAGATGGCTTTCATCGAGGCACTGTGAAATCCATTTTCTGAAAAAATCTCTCTGGCAGCATTGAGGATCCGGGTCCGTGTCGGTTGTGCTTCAGTCTGCATGTTATCCATCATTAAACCATTATAGTTAGCGTGAATAACTAGTTTACCGCGTTGTCAGGTGAGCGCCTATCATTGCTGTTGAATAGTGCGAAGGCACACTCTATTCGTATACTTTTCACTCTGAAATTGGTTAACCAATAGCCGTGATTTGGCTGCCAGTTATTTAGCAGAGACGTTGATGAGTTTATCCCGGTAAACAACACGCACGGTTGTTTACCGGTCCGTTAGTGTATTAATTGAGCTCCTGTACCCCACCACCGGAGACGGTGAGAATTTGTCCGCTTACCCAGCTCGCAGCAGGCGAGCAAAGGAACAGCGCTGCGTTAGCAATATCTTGCGGTTGGCCCAGACGTCTGATCGGCGTGTGCTGTAACATTTTTTGTTCAATTTCTGGTGTAATAACGGATTTCAGGGCATCGGTTAATATTGCCCCCGGCGCAATGCCATTTACCCGAATATTTTTTTCACCCAGGTCAAACGCCATATTTCTGACCAGATGACTGGCCGCAGCTTTAGATGATGCATAGGAAGTCATGTTTATATTTTTATTTTCTGCCGCCATAGAAGTGATGGTCAGAATAACGCCACCGCCATTTTTTTCCATTTCTGGCGCAACAAGTTGTGACAGATGGAAAAAAGAAAACACATTCAGTTCATAAGCACGGCGAAAATCCGCCATTGGCATATCAAACGGTTTAGGTCCACCGCCACCGGCGTTGTTAACCAGAATATCAACTTTACCCAGCTTACTGATAGCAAAGTCTGCCAGTGCAGAGAGTTCCTGTTCGGAAGTAATATCACAACGGCAGGCAAATGCCTGACCACCCAGTTGTTGAATTTCGTCTACAACATGGTTAGCTGCGTCGGCGTTAATATCACTGACCACCACAGATGCGCCAGCTGTCGCGAATGTAATGGCGATTTCTTTACCAATACCTGCACCCGCACCTGTGATGATGGCGCATTTTCCGTCGAGTCTCAGGTTGTCAGAATTAAACACATAAACCTCCTGTGAACTTCAGTAAAAATAAAAGGCACCGCCTGTGTGCCACATTTTTTATCATTAACCTTGAGGAAAGGACACTACCAGGTATAGCAGATAAAGAGAGGATTATTTCGCTGCAATGAGCCGGGCGGGAATAATAAGATTGCGTGAATGCGTCTCTTCATGGGTGATTTTTTGCATCATGCGATCCGCAAGTGTGATACCAAGTTCCCGCGCTGGCGTGCTGGCCCAGGTAACAGGTATATCATCAAGTGTGGTTGGTGTCGCATCGGTAAATGCCGCCAGCGAAACCTGTTGCTCAAAGTAACGATCGACTCCGCTTTCCCCGCTTTGCCGCCCTGCTTTGAGCAAACCAAACCATGCCCCCATCGCAATAGTTTCGTTATAGCAAACCACGGCACTGATGGTCGGGTTATGACGTAAAAGCGCCGTGATAGCTTCCGCGGCTTGCTTCTGGCTGGAAGTGCACTCCAACACCCAATCGCTATGAAACGGCAGGCCAAATTTTAGTAGAGTTGCACAATAGCCCCCAACCCGTTCTGCACGGGTTAATGAGGAACTTTGCCCTCCCAGCCAGGCGATCCGCTGATGCCCATTGCGAATGAGATGCTCCGTCAACAACTGTGCAGCCTGCATGTTGTCCGGGCGAACCGTATCAACATCATCAAGATAACTGGCACGGGAAGCGAAAATCACCGGGATAGCTTTTTCTTCTGCCATCCGTCGCAGGTCATCGCTACTTCCTGCAGCTCCGGCAATTACCACACCATCGACACCCTGATTCAGTAACAGTGAAAACCGCTGTGCCAGCTGCTCACCGTCTTTACCGCCGTGAAGCAAAAAAACCATCCGTCCCTGCGCTTCCAGAGCTTCCGTCAATCCGGCCGTCAATTCGGCGTAAAACGGCGCAGATAAATCACGGACGATCAAACCAATGACGCCGCTTTGCCCGCCGCGCAGCGCCGACGCCTGGCGATTGCGCACAAATCCCAGCTCTTCAATGGCGGCGTTAACGCGTTCTCCTGTGGCGGTAGAGATTCGCCCTTTGCCACTAAGCACCAGCGAAACGGTACTTACCGACACGCCCGCAGCCAGCGCAACATCATGAATGGTTATTTTTTTGGCGGTAGCCATGCAGATGACCTACTCCCTGATTATGTGACAGATAAAACGTTTTACCTTTTATTTATCTTATACCCGCTATTATCGTTGCGTAATGTGATTTATGCCTCACTAAAATTTGATAAAACGTTTTATCTTCTCGCGCAATTTACTGAATCCAGATTGTTCTCTACGAGGAGTCGTTTTATGACGGCGAAAACAGCACCGAAAGTCACGCTGTGGGAGTTCTTCCAGCAGTTAGGCAAAACCTTCATGTTACCCGTGGCATTATTGTCGTTCTGCGGCATTATGCTCGGCATTGGTAGTTCTCTTAGCAGCCATGATGTCATAACCCTGATCCCGGTCCTGGGCAACCCCGTGTTGCAGGCTATCTTTACCTAGAGACTATTAAGTCTTTTAACGAAGTGGCTTGATGTTGGATTGATGTGCGGTAACTTCAGCTATGTTGCCGCGATACGATTTGTCATGTGCAATGAACTAACGTCGTTTCGCGGTAACTTTATGCCCCACCCATGCCCCATCACATCACCGGACAATCATCAAACTCACCAGACCGCGCGTCGTTGATGATATACGTGATCACCCCAAATACCGGACGCGAAGTGTCGGATACCTCATCCTTATCTGGCAAACTCTCCCGTTTACCGTTCTCAAGGTTTTCCAGGTGTGGCCGCGGGTGTGTGCGATACCGCTTAATCCTAAACTCACCGCTATCTGTGCAAACCAGCAATGAACCATCACATGGAGACAGTGACGCGTCGACAACCAGCAAAGCACCGTTGAGGATACCTTCCCGGTAATGCGTTGCACCGGCCCGCATAAAGTACGTAGCCGCTGGCCTGGTGATGATGCGCTCGTCAAGCGATATACGCTGTTCAACGTAATCCGTAGCCGGCGAAGGAAAGCCCATTAGAAAACCCTCCCCATGTTACGCAGGATCCAGTACCGGTTCTCGCTTTCGTTTGTCGTCTTATCGGCGAAGTCCGGCTGGTATCGCTCGATCCATGTATTTGCATCCGCCTGACTGAAATGCCAGTTCCTATCCTGCAGTTCAGCGATGAACTTGTCTGTATGCAGACAGAGATAGCCCTTCGGGTTTTGCTGTATGGCCGCAATAAAAGCAGCACGAATATCCGGTTGACGAGGCATAAATGCACCCTCACTCGCTCATTGACTGTATGTATATACAGTAGTATTTTTATGAAAACAGATCAAGCACAGGCAGTTTTCACTTATAAGAGGATCGGTATGTTTGTTGAACTGGTTTATGACAAGCGAAATGTTGAGGGGCTCGAAGGGGCCAGGGAGATCATTCTGGCCGAACTGACGAAGCGGGTGCACCAGATTTTCCCTGGTGCCGAAGTGAAGGTAAAGCCGATGCAGGCGAACGCGCTAAACAGCAACTGCACGAAAACAGAGAAAGAACGGCTTAATCGTATGCTTGAAGAGATGTTTGAAGAATCTGACATGTGGCTGGTTGCTGATTAATTACATATTCACATCACCGGGCAGTCATCCTTTTCTGCCCGGTTAATGAAAATCACATCACGCTGCGGGTTTTTCAGGCCACTGAATATCTGGCACGGTGATATCCAGCGCGTTCAGCGCATCACTGTAACTCAACCAGGCATGCAGGGCTGCGGTTTCTGAATCACTCAGTTTCATGCCCACCAGGATTTTTGTCTGCCATACAGAAATGGTCGGGGCGATTTCTGACAGCAACAGCCGCCGTTGATTTTCTGCTATCGCCAGCGGGTCCAGTTCTGGCAGTTGTTCAATACGCGGTCCTTTCTCGTCAAATATGCCCGCGAATCCATCGGGAGGATTAAAAAACGCCAGATAGTCAGCCTCGCTCATCTCTTGCAAGTCCGCAGGTAGTGAGCCAGCCGCTTCATACGCAGCCAGCATACCGTTGTCGAGGTAAAATCCCTGCGTGCTGATGCTGTAAAAATATTTCATATCAATACCCTACCACTCTTACATGAAAATACGGGATCCAGCCTGTCTGAGCTGTTTTAACGCTGACGGTTAGATATGTTGTCGATAGCCCGGTGCCGTTATCGTTGTCTCTGCATGTTTTTACGTCTGCATTGTATCCGGGGTTTTGATTTCCAAATCTGTCGCCTGAAATGGACGCAACGGCAGTAATAATGCCGTTAGGTAATGCGACGGGGAGCGGCACTTTATAGTAGTGCGTGTAATACGTAATACCTCCCACTGTCTGAGGGTTGTATGCTCCTACTGCGATGCCGCCACCTATGAGGAAATCCATTTGATAAATATCGCCAATTTTTATCACGCTGGAGTTTGTTCCTGACCTGACATAGGTGATACCCAGATTGGACAGCGCGGCGTCTCTGGTTGTCGCCCCGGTCCCTCCCTGGTTAACAGGTACGGCCCCACCGCTCTTGGTTGCCATATTGTCAGACAGATATTTCCATGATGGGCCGGTGAAGGTGGTGCCGTCTGGCAACTTCACTGTGATGTTTCCGGCGGCGCTGTAAACCTGCTGCCAGTTCTGTTTGTCGTAATTCAGTCCACGCAGGGCTTCAGCACTTTGCGCCACAAGCGCGGCAGTGACCATGTTCAGAGCAACGCGGGGGATGGCTGACCAGGCAGCGCCGGATTGCGTTGGCCCGGTAAAGTTGCTGACCAGCGTCACCTTGGTATTACTGTCGACCGTTTTCACCGGCAGCGTGTAGGGCACACCGCCCACAGCCGAAACAATGAAATCACCTCCGGCGAGTTCGGTTGCGAATGAGGTTCCGGCACCGCCAACAACAGCGGATCCATTTGTAAGGGTGATGGTACCTGCCGACATAAAAGACTCCTGAATTCAGATAATAAAAAACCCGCCGAAGCGGGTTATTGTTTTGTTCATTTTGTACAGGTCGACCTGGTGAAGTTGTTTTTACTTACCCATCGCCAGTTAAAAGGATATCCAGCTTTGTATTCAATTTGATTTGCTACTTGCCTTATACCATAAACCTGAACAGTCTGTTCTTGTCCACCGACAACTATTGCGGCCTCACATACTGGACTCTGCTTCTCAAGCAAACTGGAAGAGCAACCAGAAAGAAGACAGCATAATAGCAACATGCCTGATATTTTTTTCATTATTGAGCCTTGAGGTAATCAGTATTATAAAAATTAACCTGAAGGGGAGATTAATGAAAATAGTTTAAACAGATCAATATCAAAACATTGATCGTTTTAAACGATCAATTAATCAAATGCAGCCGTATTGATAGCTGTCAAAGATGTGCCTGTATTGGTTCCTCCGCCTGGTGAGCCAGTTCCGGTAGATGTTCCACCTGCGTTTATTCTCGTACTGCCACCATTAAACCTACACGATGAATAGGCATTTATAGTGTAGATAGTTGGGGGCTGAGTAGAGTTATTAACGATAATCGTCTGACCAAGCTGAGCCGGAGCGACAGCCCACGACCCGGACAGTGTCTGGTCAATGTTAATGCCACCGCTTGCACCCGGTGTTCCCACAGTTTGCAGATCAGAAAGCACCCTTGATTCGTTCGTCAGTACAAGCTTCCCGGAGGCATCCCAGATAGCAAATCCCCATGCAGGAAGTGTTTGTGGAAAAATTGCAAATACATATGCTGTCAGCGTAAAGCTCTGGTTATAGGGATTAACGCCACTAATATAGACATTTCCTCCGATGCGATATGACATGACTGGTGTCGGTTGTGCAGTATCAGTCGTTTTTATGAAAACCATTACCGGATAATCGGCAGGCACCGAAAGATATTGCGCCACCTGTTGGGAGCTGCCATTAGCTGAGGAATTAAATGAGTATTTCCCATAGAGGCAGAAAGGCGTTGATTGCGGAGTGACGAAGGGATTCCCATTATCCATTAAAATCATTGCGCCAAAGTCGGACACTATGCCTTCTCCATAAAAACGATCAGCTCACATTTCGAGGCCGGATAATTACCAAGCCCAGTGTCAGATGCGGACGTCACAGTTATTGAGTTACCTGATGCAACTATTCTTCGCCCTACGCTGTTACCTCCTTCATCAAGAGAAACAACAAAACCAACTTTAAAACCTGTGGGCACAGTGAAACTCCAAGAACCTGAGTTCTGACCTGCTGCAAGTGGAATGCGGCCTACTACCGATACTGGTTTAATGCCATAGTTATTAGGCCTTCCGCTGGCATCCCATGTTTGTATTCCCCATGACATCAGAATACTCCTGTCAGTTTTCCAATCTGTACGCGCAGGACGCCGTTAGCATCCCTTATGCTGTCAGTAACATTCGTTGTCTTTCTTGCGCCCTGCCCGTCACTGCCATAGTTTTCCCAGGTGCCACCTTTATCCAGTTTCCATCCAGATTGCCCGGCAACATAATTGTTGGACTGGATGAAGTTGCCGATTTTGGCATTGGTGATCGTGCCATCCTGAATAAAACCTGAGCTGATAAAGACCTGGCCATTAACTACAGCGAATGGCGAATACTGGGTATCACCACTGCCACTCATCAGCACGAACTGGTTAGCGTTGAAACCAACTCGGGTAACAATCGGCTGCCCTGCCTGCGCCAGAACTGCAATTGACATCCCGGCGTTATACATGATGCCATTTACCCTCACGCCTGCTTTAAGGGTGTATATTGCCGAAGCGCCGGAGGCATCGACGACGGCGGTAAGCTTGTCCTCCAATGCTGCAGTAACGTCCTCTATCTGCGCCTGCACCTGCGTTGAAAGTTCGGCCATTGCCTTATCAACTTCAGCAATGGTCGTTTTAACAACCAGGACATCGGCACGCACTTCCCCGTACTGTGCCCACTGGTGCTCGACTGTTCCGTGGTTCGCCAGGGCGTTCTGAAGAATTCCCTCAATGTTGGTATCGATGTCACCAGTGAGGCGCTCCCCATCAGCAGAGGTAAGGAAATCATCTGCGATATCACCCAGATAATCATCGGCGTTATCGTTAGACATCCCCCTGATCCAGTCGGTATACCCGGACTCGTTACCCGTTCTGTCGACCAGCTGCGCGCGGTACCAGAATTCCTGCCCTGCTTTAAGGCCGAGCTGGGTGTATTCCGCAGATGGATAAGGAACGTCTGAGAGCAAGAGTGGATCTGAAAAGTCACTGTTGGCAGTGTACTGAATTTCCGTTTTTAGCGTATCGCCGGTGTTTGCCGGGAAACCCCAGTTAAGACGAATCCCCCAGTTAATGCCCGTGGCTGTGAATCCTACTGGCTTAGGCGGATTACCTACTTTGCCGGTCAGTGTCTTCTCTTCTGAATATCCCCATCCTGAGGAAATTTCAGCGGCATTAATTGCGCGCACGCGCACCAGGTAGCGCCCGGCATAAATCCCCGGGACGTCAAATGACGTGGTGGAGCTGCGAGGCATGTTCACCCAGTTTCCGTCGTTGCGGCGCCACTGCCCCTCATAGGCGATAGCGTTCTGCGCCTGGTCCCAGCTCACGCGCATCGTTTCGACGCTGATATTCTGCTGAACAACCGAAAACGAACTGATCGTGATGTTGGCTGGCGGGGACTGATTACCGGGCGGAATTACACTTATTGGCCGCTGGTCGATGATGGCGCCGGTATCGATACGGGCATACTTATCCGGATCGTGAAAAGCACCAGTAATCGAAAACGTGCCGTCGTTATTATCAGCGACGCTGATAACACGATATTGCTGTGCATAAAGCTCGTCGGATTCGACAATCCATACCGATTCGACTGCCGGTGTTTCGCTGTATGCCGTGGTCACGGTGACAGCCCGACCGTTTACGCTCTGTATCGTCCTGCTCTGCGATGCGCCAGACGGCAGGTTAACCATAAGACGGCTTCCGGCAACGGCTGCGGAATCACGATCAAGCGTGATAACGCGACCATTAACCGCGCTGATACGCCCTCCCATCACCTTTCCGGAGAGCAGCTCATCGGCAACCGCGATGATATGACCGGGCTGTGGAATGCTGCCGTCCAGACCAACATTGAACGATACGATGCGATCCTTGTTATTGGTCAGAATACCCCAGCGCCCTTTGCGGTTCGCCTCGGACTGCCGGGTACAGCCAATGGCTGTCAGTTCGAGCTGGTTTGTCCCAAAGCGAGCGACGAGATCCTGTTCAAATACCGGCTCCATCGCGTCTGCGTAGGCATTACCCGGATCGGACCAGGAAACCAGTGCTGTGGTATAGCGGGTTTTGGTGGTGCTGCCCGAATAGGTGAAGCGGCCATCAACCACGTTTGCACGCGTGTAACTGTAATCCACATCGCGGGGCATATCCGCCAGCGCAACGATTTGATCGCCACCCCAGTACGTCATGCCCCGGAATATCGCCGCAAAATCACGTAACACGGTATAGGCGTCATTCCTCTCCTGCACGTACACGTTGCAGGTATAACGAGGCTCGGTGCCGCTACCGCCTTTACCATCGGGAACCGGCTGATCGCAATATTGTGCGACCTGGTAAAGCGTCCATTTATCAATATTGGCTGCCGTCAGGCGATTGCCCAGCCCAAAGCGGTCGCTCACCACCAGATCGTAAAAAATCCAGGCCGGATTATCCGTCCACGCCCACTTAAACACCCCCGTCCATGTGCCGCTATAGGTGCGGGTCTCCGGGTCATACGTATCCGGAACGCGGATTACACGGCCTCGCGGTTCGCAGGCTATTTGCGGGATAGAGCCGTTAAACTGGCTTGAGTCAAATTCGATGTAGAGCAGCGCGGTATTTGGATAACGCAGTTTGGCATCGATAACCTCCGTGTAGCTCTGCAGCGTCATTGTGTCGCCAATTTTCGCACTGTTGGCATCCGCCGTGAGCTTACGCAGGCGCACCGTCCATGTGCTGCCTGCCTGTGGTAAGTCGATGCGATGGCTGCGTTCGTAGCCGGAAGTTGTCTTGCCGGTTACGCTGGTATTAAGTACCGTCTGCCAGGTACCACCATCAGTCTGCAGATCAATGGCGTAGTTAATTGAATAGCCAACCAGATCGCCATCGTTCTCCTGTTTAAAAAGCGATGGCCATTTCAGGCGCAGGCGAACGGCTGACAGCTGCGTGTTGGTAAAGGTGTGCGTCCAGGCGGAGGTGCTTGAAACTTCGGTGCCCACGCTGATTTCGTTTTCGGTACCGGGGATGCCCTGAATGTATTTTTGTGCCTGCGTCCCCGGGCGGAATTCCCACGCCACGCCGCTGAAGTTTTGCGAACCGTCTGCATTCTCCAGTGGTGTGCCGTCGAGATAGATATCTTTCGCCGTCAGTTGCCCGGCAAATTCCCCCTCTCCCAGCGCAACAAGAATTTTGGCCTTTGCTACGGACTGGAGGTCGTCTGGTTGTTCAGTCGGGGTGCGGGAACTTGAGCTGCCGCCCTTGCGGCCCCTAATCGGAGTAGATGTAGCCATATTGCGCCCATAAAAAAAGCCACCTTAGGTGGCCACTGTTTGAATATCAGGGTGTTGCTTATTGAAAGCCCTAGTTAAGGTAAGCATTCAGCCCGTCAGTGGTGGGACACTGGCGTTTACTGATTAAGAAGCATGGCTGAACACCTCACTTAAGGAAATAAAATGCTTATAAATTTTGATCCCTTACGAGATTTTGAACAAGACAGACGATCTCATCCGTGGGGAAAAACTGCTTACAACGAAAGGGCCGGTTTTTACTCAAACTTCATTCAACACCCGGAACTCATAACCGAAGTCCTTGAAGACTTTAAGCCTCACGAAGATAAAAAGGCTATCCAAACATTCTATACATTCCTGAAATGGATAAACAGTGCTGAATCAGCTTTTGAAACCAATGATTGTGCATTAAGGGAAAATGTCATAGCGAACACTGATTCGCTGTTCAAATTCTCCCACAAAATAGATGGCCGGGTAGAGTTCTTTCTTAGAGAACATCAATATAACTGCCACAAAGATATTTCTACATGGCTGATGAGAATGTCATCTCTTTATTTGCAGGTAGAAAGGCCCGATTTCTTCAATGCCCTTATCGATATCCAGCTCGCACCGACAGACTTCATCACACTGCCTGCTGATCAACGTGATGGCTACAGAATCAGGCTGGTCTTCAATGCGTATGGGAACGGTGATGTTGAGGTATGGGAGGCGCTCAACACTACGTTTAACAGCATCTTCGAATCCACCAAACGGTTGAATAAGGCTCTCTCTGAAGGAGCCAGCCCCACATTTCCTTGAGGGAAGATGCTCCAGTAATCTATAAAAGTCCATAATAACCTCGCATAAGGCTGATTCGTCAGCCTTCAATAATAAAGTCACAGCCTACTGCTGATCCTCGACATAAATCCCGGCAGAAATAATCGCGCCGCCTATGCGTCGACGGCCATAAAGAAGCGGTACAGGATAGCCCTGCGCAGCGGTGTTTGTGACTCCGCCGAACGCGTATGAGGCGCGGTTATCTGAGCTCTGTTTGCTGGCCAGCCCTGTAGCCTGAGGGGATATCATCTGAACTACCCCCCCCAGCGTTATGGACGCACCAGCAGCAAACATCATATTGCTGGCAGCTATACTCAGACCTGGCATCCAGATCGATGCAATCACTAATACTGCGCCCAGGATAGTTTGAATCAAACCGGCTTTTTTACTCCCGATGATTACCGGGACAATGCGGATAACATCGCCGGTAACCGGGAAGCCAAGGTCATCCACACCGATGTTTTTTTTACCCTTAAACACAGAGTATGTGAGCCCACGGCGTTGGCTGGAAATCATAAACTGCTCAAATCCAGGAACAGTCTTTGCTAGCGCAACTCCCGCCTCGCTTACGCGGGAAATCATGCGGTGGTGAACTTTACCGAATGTTTTCCCGAGCACACCGCCAAGCTCAATGCGGGTCATTACTTCCTGCATGTTTCACCTGCCATTACATCTTTATAGCGAACGATCTTCATCGTGCGCTCCTGCCAGTATCCGCCATAAGGAACACGCTGGCTCAGATGCCCGTAAAGATGGTGCAGCAGCATGTTACCCTCCAGTAAAATCCCGGCATGATTCCACTTATCGGCCTGCACCTGCATGATGACGAGGTCCCCTTCCTGAGGCGGACCATCAAACTCCCTGAATCCGCACTCGTACCAGCACTCCTGATAGAAATTGTCCGGGTAGTCGTTTTCCCACCAGGGATAATCCACCCGGTAATCGTGGAGCTCGATACCGTGGGTCTGCCGGAAATAGCTCATTACCAGACCCCAGCAATCGAAGTGGCCAAGCACGAACGGACGCTCCAGCAATGGCAGCTCCCCGCGTGGCTGAATGGTACGTAAATCCCCCTCTGGCCAGCTCACAATATGCCATGGCAGCAGCGTTGCATCACACTGTGCCTTATCCAGCTCGCTGGCCTGCGTCGTCGCATCAGGATGGCTGTGAACAATGGCCACCACCGTCCCCCAGTCTTCTGCCGCTGCGTAATCTTCGGGGGACAGGTGAAAATGTTCAGTCGGCTCTGCTGCGAGATTACGACAGGGAAAATAGCGCTCAACCCGGCTTTTCTGTGCCACCACGCCGCAGCACTCGCGCGGATATTCCGCTGCAGCGTGTGCCATGATGGCATCAATGGTTTTCTGGCGCATATCAGCTCCTGATAAGAGATGTACCGGGGAAACCACCGAACGGCAGCTCGTTGCTGTCTCCGTGCCGGAGCTTGCAGGCCGTCAGCGTGCCGTTGCAGACATCCAGCGAGGGATCGTCAACCGGATTATTGTTTTTGTCGAAATAGCGCGTTCCGGCATAGTCGCAGCCGTCGCCGGTCCGGTACTTGTTCCGGATGCACCAGCTGCATAACGAATGCAGCTGCCGCGTGGGTATCATCTGGCCCTGTAAATCCATCGGACTGGAAAGCGTAAATTCGACAACTTCATCCGTCTCGGTGCTTCTGGCATCGATATAAAAGACCTTCAGCTTTTCCTGTGACGGGTCTGCTGTGGGATTGCCCTGCGGAAAATTTCTGGCGTCCAGATACTGTGCCAGCGTGTCGTGGATACTCACTTTTGCCTGCAGCAGATCGTCATACGCCAGACAGAGCGCTGAGATCGAACTGTCCAGGTTCGCCACTCTCAGTTTTGGCTGTGGGCTGGTACCGTCCGTGGTCGCTTCAATACCCTCAACCTGACACGGCCAGGCTTTATACTCCTCTCCCTGCCACCAGATGGACTTCGCCGGAAGTTTATTCTCATCCCCGCCTGCAGCCTCAATCTCTTCCGGGGTGTGTGCGATATTGTGTGCGTGGAAGCGGAGTACATCTGACATACCGAACGCTGTGCCATCGACAGAAAAAAGCCGGACTTCATTGCCCGGCTCGAGTTTTTGATAATCAGCATTAAGACTCATGGTGCAAATGCCTGTTCAAACGTTGCGGTTACGGTTATCACTTTTACGTTTTTAACCACCTTTTTGAGCGTGTCAGCCTCTACACGCCACAGCGCGGTATCGCCGAAAGGCGGAGTGAAAATAAATGACTTCACTTTATGCCGACGAAGGAAGGCATGGATTTCATTCGCTGTAGTCGGATCCCCTGAAAAGGAAAACTCATAGGTGCGAATCTCATCATTCAGGCCTGAGCCGCTCACCTGTGCGTACCCGTCGCCGAACTGGACCTTCCTGACTGTGTCTTTGCTTCCTTCGGTGGGCTGGCTGGAGACCTTAATCCCCCAGGAGAATGTTTCTATCGTCATAACTGTTACCTGCGATTGGTCGCATTCCAGATAAGCCCACCGGGCTGGATTGCCCTGGCGATACCATCGTTGACAGATTTGTTAATCACCTGCTGATACGCTTTACCCAGCCTGTCACCGTCGTTTTGCTGCTGTGCGTTACCGGAAGCATTTTCGACCGTCACCGGGGCATATACACTGACACCGAAAGGTGCTGCAGCCGGGCCTGTACCACCGCCCCCGACATATCCCCCCGTGGCATACCCTTTCATCATCCGGTAAAGATTGCCGACGCCGATCCGGCTGGTAGCCTCTTTGGTGAAAACAAATTCACCACGGTGAACGACACCTGCAGGTTCATATTTCCCGCCTGAACCGGTATAACCGCCACCTGCAAATCCCAGCGCGGTTGTCGCTGAATCCACCAGGCCCACCATCGCCTGCTTGAGCAGGATCTGTGTCAGCATGGAGAGCGTGGAGCGGGTGAAGTCAGCCCAGTCAGCCTTTCCGCGCGTCAGCATGTCAGCCATATTTTGCCCGATTCCATCAAACGTACTGGTAGCAGCCGACTTCATCTGGCCATAAGCATCTGAAGCAGAATCAACATAATCTGCCCATGCGGATTTGGCCCCGGATTGCCAGTCGTCCCGCAGCTTATCCTGCTCGGCGTAATACGCCTGCAGCGCCTGCAACTCATTCTGATAACCAGCGTCGTTCTCCGAACCGCCACCATTTTTCCACCCCTGAAGAAGCTGGGCCTCCTCGTTGCGGCGTTGTGCTGCACGACTGCTCATACCAGCACTTTCCGCCAGGGCCCTGGTTTTCTCGCCGATCTGCGTGACGTATTTTTGGGACGTATCCTGCAGGCGGTTAAGCCGCTCCTGCGCCACTATCTGATCGCCAAGCTTCGCGTTCAGCTCTGCACGGGAAAGCACCTCGCTTTTACTGGCCAGCAGGGATTTTTCCTCAGCAGAAAGCGTCCGGGTCTTCGCGGCCTCTTCCAGAACTGTAAACCGGGACTGTTGACGCCACAGCTCCTGACGCTGCTGACTGATGGTGTCATTTATCCCCTTATGCTCCTGCAGGGTGCGCAACTGTGCCTGCAGCTCCAGCGTCTGGGCGCTGGCCGTATCGGTTGCACGGGCACCTGCGGGGGTTCTGATTGCCGGGGTCTTCTTCGGCTTTTTAAGGGTGTCTTCGTACTCTTTTTTCGCGGCAGCCAGGTTGATGTTGTAGTCAGCCTGGAGGATCCGCCCCTCTTTCAGCGCCTTGTTGAGCTCGCTCTGCCTGGCCGTGTATTTCTCCAGTGCCGTCTGCGTTTTGGCATAGTTTGCCTGAGCCTGCGCAGCATACTTCTGGCGATCCGATTCCGCTGCCGCTTCGCGCGATGCATTCTCTTCATTCGCCCTGGCAATTCCCGCCTGCTGCTGCGCCATGTCCAGCGCCAGCCTGGCTGTTTCGCGGTCATTCCAGAATCGGGCGCGGGCCTCATCATTGACATATCGGTCACCTTTACGCAGGTTCCAGATTTCATCGGCTTTTTTGAACGCGGCTTCGGCTTTTGCCACCATCTCCTGCGCGGTGTCAGGTCGGCCAATATCCAGAGCTGCATCCCACATCGACTTGAAGGCGCGCTTCAGGGAGTCCGCTGAAGATTCAATCGTCCCCATATTGTCGCGGATGGCTTTGGTCTGATCGTTGAATCCGGCTGTAGCAGCCTCGTTAGCCGCCTGCAGTGCGCCAGCCTCATCACCGGCACGCTGCAGCTGCGCCACATGGGCAATCTGTTCAGCAGTAACGTTATGGAACTGCTGGGCCATCGCGATCAGGCCCGATGTCGGGTCAGTTGCGAGCTTGCCGTAGGCTGCAGCGACTTTCTCCACCGGCACGCCGGAGGCATCGGTAAACCGCGCCACCGCCTGGCTCATGTCATCAAAGCGCGAGCCAGCACGCACACCCGCGTTGATAAGCTCGGTCAGCGCTTCACTGGTCTGGTTGAAGGTCAGCCCCGCAGCCTGTCCGTTCCGCGCCAGTGCCAGCATGCGGTCAGCTGTCAGTCCGGCTGTGTTCCCAGACAGTACCAGCGTTTTGTTGAAATCAGACAGAGTGGAAGAGCCCTGGTACCAGGCATAGAACAACGCGCCCGTTGCAACGGACAATGCACCAATGCCGACCATCAACGGGGAAACCGTCCCAATCAACGCCCGGAATGTCGGGATGATCCCGCCAAAAGAGTCCTTAACCTGACCGCCCTGCTGAAGCAGAATCAGCCATGGGTTCTGCCCACCCGCCAGCTGCGTGGCCACATCGGTAAACTGCGCCGGGAGCATACGCATTGCGGCGTTATACTGACCCACTGAAATACCGGCCTTACGCGCGGCGTTCTCCTGGCGGCTGAAGGACTGCTGGATACGTAACGCTTCGTCGTTTGCCGCATTGCCGGTCTGTTTTAATTCTTTTTTGACGTAGCTGAGCTGCTCGCTAAATTTCGACGAATTAACGTCAAGGTTAACGACCAGATCACCGACTGCCGTCTGGGCCATAGCGCACGCCTCCTGAAATACCTGCAGCCTTCGCCATCAGCGTATCGTCATCCGGATCATCGATGTCGATGGCTTCCGGTGCAGAGGAAAGAATGCTGAAACTGTCCGGGGTTAACTCCGGATCGGCAAAAAACAGGGTTGAGATGGTGTAGAGCAAGCCGGAGAAATGTGCGTCCAGCTGCGCATCATGAAAGTAATTGTCCTGGTAGAAGATTTTCCAGTCGCCGTACTCCGTAGAGGACATGCCAGCAAGCATGGCACGCCAGTCCGGGCGACCGAACTCACGCGCCAGTTTCATGGCAAATTTCAGCTCACTGGCGAGGACTTTTCCGCAGTAACGGGTTCAGCGGGATCATTACGTTCTTCACCGGATGAAGTCGGTTCTTCAATGACAGGCGCAATCATCCCGGACAGGAGTTTCACCTTATATTCCGCTTCGGCAACCAGTTCGGTCGGCCATGACTGCATGACCTCATCCTGAATCTTTGCCACTTCCGCCGCCGCATTTTCTCCCTGGGAGCCTTTCAGTTCGTGGCCGTGCCAGAGTGACATCGCCACGAGGAACGCCCCACTTTTTACGGTGAGGGTGATGGCCGCCTGAAAATCGCCAGCTTCAACTGCCTCCAGCTGCTTCAGGTATTCGAGGTATTCAATACGCTGAAGCGCCGAAAGCTGGAACAATGTGACGCTGCTGCCGTTGCATTCAAGCAGTTCGCTCTTTAGAAACATATTTACTCCGGGGGAACGGGGCTAGCGCCCCGGTTATCAGGAAACAGTGACTTTGCAGATCGCCACAAAGTTACCGTCATTGCTCATAACGATGATTTCGACGGTGCCTGCCGCCACGCCGGTGACAGTCAGGGTATTACCGCTGACGGTGACCGTTGCTTTTGATGGATCAGAGCTGGCTACGCGGAAGGATTTATCTGACGCACTGGCCGGAAGGACTGAAACCACCAGTTGCGTTGTGGCCGCAATCGCCACAGCCGCAGCGGATTTATCCAGGCTGATTCCCGTGACTGCAATCGGCGCGGTACCGCTGTCTTCTGCCAGCGATGGTTTACCGTTGTTGGTGATTTTGGCCGTGCGGGTCATGACCTCTTTGGACGTAATGGTTTTACCGAGGCTGCTCACCCAGCCCTTAAACACATCGACGACACCATTTGGGTATTTGATTTTATATCCCCTCACGGTGCCCTCATCGAACCAGGTCACCAGGTCCTGCTGGCCGGAGTCTCCCGGCATCCACGCGAGCGTCAGGTTGGTTTCGCCGGCTGATTTCTGCCCCTGCATCGTTGATGTCCAGTCGGCATTCTCATCATCAATGTAGGTGTCATCTTCCGATTCAGCTGTCAGTTCGCCGGGCTGCAGGTCTTTAATCTTTGCCAGGCGCAGCCAGTCAACATCTGAAAGTGGGTTAGCATAGGGGTCACCAGTTCCGGTGTAAACCCATAGGGTGGTACCAGCACCTTTTGTTGGTGCCAGAGGGTTTGGTGTGGCCATAGGGTCCTCACATGTCGTAAGTAATGGAATATTTCAGGTCGGCAGAACTCCACAGCGCCATATCGTCATCGCGCTGGTAGTCATAACCCTGCTGAACCATTGTGGTGATAAGGGATTCAAGACCCGGAACCTCTGCGAGAACCGGATACACCCGCGTTTCCATCCAATCATCCAGATCAGAATCAGGCACCTGAGCCCCAAGAAAGACTTCGATATGCAGAATGGCCTGCCAGCTGTCGGCGTCCAGTTCTTCCCCGGTGTATTCCGCATCTGTCAGATAGACGGCTACAGCAGGGAAATCTTCCTCTTCGAGCACTGCAGGCCTGCCGTCAAAATAAATGGCGTCAGTACCAATCGCGCTTTCAAGCGCGTCAATAATTACCTTGCGGATATCGCTGTGTTTCATCGTGTCAGAATGAGCCTGAGTTGGTTGGTAAGGGATGCCCGGAGCTCTTTGGGCATATCCGACTCCATAAGCTTCGGCAGTTCTTCTTTAAATGCCGTAGTTAACGGAGCTGCCAGCGGGATGCTGACTACTTCAATGGGATAACGGGGTTTTGACGTTCGCCTCATGACGTGCCAGCGGCCATTTTTAAGCTGCTGGATGAAACCACCCGGAAAACGGAACGGCCCTATGCGCAGAACGCTGTTGGCCCCTTTCTTATCCCTTTTTCTGCGGGAAAGGCGCACGCTTGCAGTGCCGAGTTTTATGGCCGGTAAATTTCCCCGGTTCACCCGGATAAGCGCACGGGGCTTATTGACCGTCGCACGCTTCACTCTGGCGCGTTGCTTTACCAGCTTTCTCGGTACGCGGGTGTCTTTTGATACGACCGCAACGCTACGGCTGACAGCACGGTTTGCCACGCGGTTAACGGCCTGCGCCGACGCACGCGGGACAGCCGTTTTGCTGATGCTGTTAAGGTTCTCTATGGCCTGCTCAAGGCCTTTTATCGACATAGGCGCTCCTTAACGGCGACGCGAGGAAGGTGGAGCAGAGCCGTTACCCAGCCAGATATGACAGGAACCACAGTCATCCGGACCGATACGATCAACCCAGAATGACCGGCCGTTAATCGTCAGGGTGTCCATACGCTGCAGCTGGCTGACCGTGGAGGTTTCAACAAACAGTGTCGGGCTGGTACCTTCAACACGGATCCCCGCTCCCGCATAACCAATGTTTTCTGGATCATCAAAGACACCGACCAGCGTGATGCCAGACAATGCGCCTGACATCACCTTTGCCTCTGTGCCCATCACACTGCGGATAGTGCCATCAGCTCGCGACATGGCCTCATCAAAGAGATTATCAAAATCAGCCATGCGGCCCCCTTCAGACTTCGCGAGCCAGCCCCTTTGCGATCAGCTCATCGGCATCCTGTTCAGATACGCGGATAATCACTCCGGGCTCAACGATGGATACCGGTTCGTTACGCGTGGCATGCAGCGCGTCAACATGCAGGGTAGCCAGCGTTTCTACTGATACCCGGTCATCCGTTGTGACCGCTTCCGTTTTTACTTTTCCCGCTGCAGCTACATCGCTGTCGGTGCTGTCGGTGCTGTCGGTGCTGTCGGGAGCATTCTCCTCTCCGTTTTCACCGTCAACCGAACTGGCATCACCATCCAGCTCCTCTTCAAGCTCAGCAATACGCATCGTAAGCTCCTGAATCGTGCCGCTGGTACTGACTTCGCGGTTAAGCTGAGTGCCAAGTTCATTCAGGCGAGCGATCAGCTTTTCTTTCTCTGCCATGAGTAATACTCCAGAAAGGTGGCCCGACAGGGCCACATGGGGAAGTTATGCCAGCTTGACGGACACGAACTCGTCCGGGTCTGCCAGCAGCATCAGCGGGGCTGACTGAATCATGGTGAATTCGCGTGCCGGGTCGCCCGTTTGCACCCAGTTTTTCGGGTAACGCGTCGAGGCGTTGATACCTTCTCGCTGGGCATCGGCATCAAGAATGCAACCATAGGTACGCAGGCCGCGCGCCTGAGTGTTACCCAGGACCATCGTCAGGTCCGGCAGATAGTTCTTTTTGACGTCGTTTTCGATGTACTGGCCGGAGTAGACCACGATGGCCACATCGCCATACATCCCCTTGTAGGAAACTGCCTTGCCCAGGTCTTTCAGGGCGGTTTCCAGCTCAGAGTTAGAGCCTCGACGCGTATCCAGTTTCTCCTTCACTGCCTTGAAGGAACGGAACAGCGCCCAACCCTTCGGATCGAACACAATGATGTTGACCACACCGCTGGCGTTGAGCGCGTAGGTTTCAATGTCATCGGTCGGGTCATACGTTTCTTTGTCGCGGGAGGACCACGCAGCCGCACCGGCCTGGACAATGTTGTTACCAGCGCTGCGGCCCATATCCACTTCAACAGGATCAAACGCTTCCCCGGTCATGGTGTATTTACCGCTGAGCACCGCCTCAACAGCCTGTTTCTCTTCGACCTGCGCAATCGCAAGTTCTTCATCCTTCATGTTCTGAAGGATGATGCGGCGACGGCGATAGACTGGGTCAGCGAGATTCTGAGGGTCCTCATCAGGCAGACGGCGAAGGGTCATCAGTGGGTTGACTTCATGTTTCGGCTTCACATAACCCGGCGTGAATTCAGATGTGCTGCCGCCACGGGAGCGGAGCACTTTGCCTGAGACAATCGGCGAAACGTACAGCGCCATGTTGACCAGACCAGGAATTTGCGACAGGTAAACCTTCTCGGTACTGAAGGGATAGGTTTCTCGGAAAAAGATGCGCAGGAAGAGCGGGTCGAATTTGAATTTCTTCTCATTGACCGCCAGAAGCTGGGCAGTTGTGTAAACGGACATAGATTTTTCCCGTAAAAAAAGCCGCAAATGCGGCTTTTATGAATGATGATGGTTGTAAAACGCGGATTAAACGATGCTGATTGCAGTACCAGCGAATGCGTTACGCTTGATATTTTGGTCGGTGACGGCAGATGGCCAGAGGACATCTTCAATGCGGAAAGAGCCGGACTTGTAATACGTCAGCTCTGCGCTGTTCTGGTCAGCTGTCACCGCCAGAATGCCCACTGCCGCGCCAGCATGAGCACCATCCCAGGCGGTCAGCTTGCCAGAAGTAGCATCCAGCATAAGCGGTGTCATGGCTGGGGTGGATGCCGTCAGTTCGCCGGGACCATACGCGGTGTGCGCCGGGTCGCTGTTACCGAGCGGCTGGTTATGAGTGAAAACTTCGGTTATTGCCATGATTGCCTCTTAAACAGGAGTATTTAATAAATCATCAACAGAATCAGTCGATGCGTTGCCTGCTGATAATGCACCTGGTGCGGTTTCCATCAGGCGATCCAGTGCCGTATCGGTACGCGCCTGGGCACTTTGCGGTGCAGCAGCCAGAATGCGCTGTGCGCTCTCGACCGTCATTCCCGGCGTTTCGGCCAGTACGCGAGCCTGTGACTCTCGCCCTTTCGCCTCTTCGCAGTTCAGGATCCCCATGATGCGGCTATTCTCTGCTGCCACGGCTGCAGAGACCTGAGCACTCATATCTGCTGGAGACATTGCGGAAGCAGTAGTTGCTTCAACCGTGGTGACCTGCTCAGCCGCTGCAGTAGTCTGAGTAGCTGCCTGGTCGGCTGGATTATTGGTCGCTGCAGATGCAGAAGGTGATGGCATAGTTCCTCCAATGGTTGTTTTTTTGCGTCTGTCGAGTGCTTCGCGCATCACGCCGAGCGCATCGGTATTGTTAACAAGTTCATCCGCCAGCCCGTTATCCACGGACTCCTGGCCTGAGAATACTGCCGCTTCGGTGTTTAGTACGTCCTGAATGGACATACCGGTATAAGCGGAAACCTTTTCGGCAAACATCTGACGTGTGGCATCGATACGCGCCTGGAAATCAGCACGCACATCTTCAGGAAGTTTTTCGTAAGGGTTGCCGTCGACCTTGTGATCGCCGCTGTAAATCAGCGTGACCTCAACGCCATTAGTTTTGAGCGCAGCACCATAGTTGCTGTGCGCCATCATGACCCCGATGGAGCCGGTTCTGGCGGTTTGCGTGACCAGTCGTCGCGATGCTGAGCAGGCAATAAGCTGTCCTGCACTGCAGTTCATGTCATTGGCCAGCGCCCAGATGGGTTTGATATCACGCATACGGGCAATAATGTCGGCGCAGTCAAACGCCCCGGAAACCATTCCACCTGGCGTATCCATGTCCAGCAGAATGCCGTCGACGCCGGGGTCACTGATGGCCTGCTGCAGGCGAGCGATGATCCCGTTGTAACCCGTCATACCGGAATAAGGCTGCAGCGCACGGGTTTTACTGACCAGCGTGCCGGAAACCGGCAAGACCGCGATACCATTTGCCACCTGATAGCTGCGCGATGGTCGGGTATCCATGTCATCATCTTCACCAAACAGCGCCAGCGGTTCGGCTATTTGTCCGGCGTCAAGCGTGATGCCAGAGACGGTATCTGTCAGCCGGGTGATGCCCAGCTGGCCAGCCAGCGCGCAAAAGAAAACCCGCGCGTAGGCGGGTTCAAGCATCAGCGGCTCATTAAAGGCCATACTGGCAATATGCGGAAGATTACGCAGCTCGTGCGCCATCTTGCTCCTCCTCGTTTGATTTTCTCACTCCAGCCTCAAAAGCGGCAGCGGCCCATGCCGGTGGCTTCAGACCCGCAGCACGACGCTCCATTGTTTCCCGGACCTGCTGGGCAAAAATCTCCTGATAATCATCGCCGCGTTTGGCGCACTCTTTCTCATACGTGCTGAGACCAGCCTCAATAAGCATGACGGCTTCCTGCACCTCTTTCAGCCCGTCAATCGCCATTCGGCCGGAGCCAATCCAGCTGGCGTTCCCCCAGGCTGTTCGAGCCTCCTGGAAACTGAAACGGGCTTTCGAAGGAAGCGTGACCACCCTTCTGGCAATCGCTTCTTCCAGCCAGCAAAGAAACATCTGGCAGGCCTGTCGGGACGCAACAAACTTGCGACGTCCCATAAAGTACGCCCAGGACTCGTTAGCACTTGCGCGTGCAGTCGAGTAGCTCATCTGCGAATAGTTTCGTGAAAGCTGCTCATACGACACACCCAGCCCTGCAGCAATATAACGCAGCAGGGATTGTTCGAACGTTGAATAGCCGTTATCGGTATCCTGCGCCGACTGAAGGTTAAGAGAATCCCCCGGCAACAGGTGTGGAACCCTTGCCCCGCCCAGGCGAACCGGTGCAGCGGAGTAATAGGCTGCCATTTCGCCGAGCCAGCCCGTCAGTTTGCTCTGCTGCTCTTTATTATCAGCCCCGAGGATAAAATCCATCGCCGATTGGGTATCCAGTTCACTCTCGATGGTAGCCGCATACATGGCCTTTACGATCGCGCTCTGGAGCTGGGTGTTTTGCAGAGTATCGAGCATTTTCATCTGCTCCATCACGCTGTAAAACGCATTAGCCCCACGGGTCTGTCCATCCTCCATCGGTTCGAACACATGGATAAATGAGGGGCGGCCACCAGGAAGCTCGCGCGGAATATAGGTCCAGTTCTGCGACATCCAGCCGGGATATCCGTCGTCGCTGACGTAATATCCCAGCGCAGCACCACTATTATTGATTTTTACCCCGGCACGGCAGTTCCGGGTATCACCGATGTTGTTTGGATTACTGACGCGCTTCGGACTGACCATTTTGAACTGAGTACGGAAAAGACGCGTTGAATCGCTGTCCCATGTCGCCTGCATGCATAATTCACCGTTAAACGCATGCATGGCCACACCTTCACGGATCATCATCGTAAAGGTTCGCTTGCGCTCGGCATCAATCCCGCAAAAGTCATCCTCGGCATACTCATTCCAGGCGGCTTCCACATCCCTCGAAAATTCGCGTGAATCCTCCTCATTGATGCCAAGATAGCGCCAGCTCGGTCGATAGCTGAGTCTGAAAAATGACCCGACGATATGGTCCTGGTGGAGCTGCACGGCGTTTGCCGCATAGCCATTATTTCTGGCCAGATCGTCAGCACGGGCATTTCCGCGCGAGAAGTTAGGCAGAAGAGCCGCATCAGCACTTTCGCTTGGGGGATTCCAGCCCCGCAACTGACCACCAAACCCTCCGCCGCCGCCATGATACCCCGCGTATTCCCGAAGGGATGTTTTCCCGTCAGGACCCACTAAAGATGGTATTTTCATACGTAAAACCTTGCAGGCCCCTGGCGTCGTGATGTGGTACCAACCTGAGATTCAAGGTCAGCAATATACTTTTTGAGATCGGTGACTGAGGTAGCGGTAAATTCCACTCTTCGGCCATCTTTCTGTACCGTCGCCACTCGTTTCCCCATCATCAGGTCATGTAACGCAGCGCGCGCGGCATCCAGTTCAGTCTGTGTTGCCATTATTCCTCTCCAGACAATGCCCGCGCGTAATCCGCCAGGGTCTTATTATTGTTACGGGTGCCTTCTTCCTCCAGCAGGCTGGCAAGAAGTGAATCAAGGTTAAGCTGCCAGCGGGATATGCTGATACGAAGCGCCGCCAGTGCGTAAACAAAGCAGTCGAGAGCCTCATTTCGTCGTTTTTTACTGTCCCAGACTATCTTTTTCTTTCCGTCTACCCATTTTTCTACCTGCTCTTCAGCAGTTAGTTGTTGGGCCTCCGTTAAATCGTAGATTTCTGGGTTATTGGGGAAGTGAACGGCACCGGCCAGAGGCTCATCACCTTCAGAAATAAGTGTGAAACGGTTATAAATTTGCTCTTTCGCGGTATCAGTACCCACTTCTGTCAGATAAACGCCGTTTTTGTTGCGCTTGCGGGGCATATTCGCCACCGGTTTTCCATAAACCGACGCACCCTTTATCGGGATCACACGAAACAGACCGTGTTTTTTAGAGCGGTTGTAGACGATGGTGGGGTCAATACCACCGATATCCCAGCAGATTCGGGATATAGGCATTTCTACACCGTTCCGGCGTTTATATGTCTTGTTAATTGCCTCATCCACACGGGTAAGCGTTGACTCATCATCATGGCGGCCCATGATGATTTGCCTGTCGATAAGCCAGCTTTCCTCACCCGGCCCCCATCCCCATATACGCATTTCGTAACGGTCGAGCTGGGAGTCAATACCCGCTGTCAGATACGCCACTCGCTCCGGCACAGACGCTTCAAAGTGCTCTTTGCGCTCCGCTAATACTTCAGCGTCTGGTCGTTCGCCTATTTTGGGTTCCCACGTTTCGCCCAGGGTAGTGTTAACGAACGTTTTACGCTTACCCGTATCACCTTTTGTTTTTATCCAGTCCTTGACGATCTGAACCCAGGTAGTGAACGGGCTGTATGCGGTCCAGATATGGAATGTAACACTGTCAGGCGGTTCAATTTCGGTACCGGATGAAGCAAACCAGTTTAGGCCGTCTCGCGTCCAGATACCTGTTTCATCACAAATGTACCTGGCCTCCATGAAGTCCAGTTCCTGTTGTTTAATCACACAGGCATTGTGTTCACAGAGGTAGTAAACGCTGGAAGGTTCTCCCGGTGACCATTTGAAGCCAAATGGTGTCTCTTTATCACCAAATTTCAGATACTGTTCTTCTCCACAATGTGGGCATGGGACGTGGAACCGAAGAAAATGTTCTGACTCCTTAGCAGCCCTTTCTATCTGGCACGTTCCTTTGACTTTTGGTGTAGATCCTCGAATGGATTTAGGCCATACAGAACCCTCAATACGCTTATCTCCCAGAAAGGTGGGAGAACCTTCTTTCTCGATGTCATCATCGAAAGCGGCAAGCTCGTCGTAGCCAGCCACATCAACGGATTTTTCACGATAATTTTTTGCAGCCTTCCCCCCCAGACACCAGAAGCCACGACCGTTTGAGAAACGCTTCATGCTTAGCGTATTGTCACGGTGTTTTTTCCCGTACCAGGGAGCAAGCGCCAGCAGTGTCGGGATATCACGGATGGTCGGTTCGACATGGGACTTCATGAAGTTTTCAGCATCACCATCGGTTGGTAACCATATCAGGGAGTTACGCTGTTTATGCTGGATGAAATATGCGTAAACGCCGAGCAACATTTTTGAGTAGCCGACACGAGCCGATTTAACGACATTCACCTCGCGGATATAGTCGTTGCCCATCGCATTCATAATTGCACGCTGAAATGGCAGAGTTTCCCAGCGCCCTTCCTGATAGGCAGACTCTTTCGGGAGATAGTAATTCTCATCTGCCCATTCAACCGCTGTTTGCGGCTCCGGTCGGTATAGCGAACGTAGCCCCGCTCGCGCAGAGTGCTGCAGCCCCTTAACCTGACTGTTCGATATATTCACTCAGCAACCCCGGTATCATTTCATCCAGCGCAGCTGCCTTGTTCATGGCCTTAATGATGTCCTTCTTAAGGAAATCAATGTGTCGGTTCTCCAGCTCCGGGAAACGCCGCTGAACCGACAGAGGTATTCCATCGAGAATGCTGGCAATTTCTCCGGCTACCCGCGACAGCACGAACGTGCAGAATGCGGTCTCCACCACTTCAGCGGACTCTTTTGCATTTTTTAATTCCTGAGCGTCAGCCTGAGCTCTCGTAAGTCGGTGTCGCTCATATTCAATCGTGCCAGGTTGAAGATCGGACTCAGAAGCAATGCGGAGATCTTCAACTTCCTTCCGCAATTTTTCATTTTCTATGGCTGCGTCGCGGGCACTAAACCATTCTATTGCGGCAGCAGATTCAAAGAGAACCTCATTACCCTTGCCACCACCGCGGGCAACCGGCATGCCTTGTTCCTGCCAGTTCTGAATCGTTCGGACGCTCACCCCAAAGATTTCGGATAAGCGTTTTTTGTTAACCTCCATGGCTTACTCCTGGCACAAAACAGAGAAAGGAAACAATCAACTGCAAACTACCGTTTTCTATGCTAAGCCGTTTCCTTACTGGATAGAGGACATTTTCAATAAAAACAATGAGTAAACCAGAAGAAGAACGGAAATGGCCAAAACAAGAAAATTTTCATAAATAGCGAGAATCTGCGCGGACGCCGCCCCGTAACAGGGCGGATCGCCGGAAAGGACCCGAAATAATAATGATTATCATTTGCAAGTTATTCCCTTCCAGATAATGCCACCTGGACGGCAATGGCATTGGCCCGTGTCTGTAATCCATTCATCGGCTGCTTTTTAAGCTCAGATGTATTGCTTTTTTGTTTTGCAGAACTACCACCTTGTTACTGCAATTGGAATTGGTTTCCTGGTAGAGTTCCAAACCCAAATTTTCAGTGGAGGATGGACGGTCATTTTATCCCGTAAAAAATCGCCTGTTGCTGTATCTGGAATGTTTTCAGACTCAGCAAAACTGATTGATGCCGGGTCTAAAACAGATATCAGTGCGCTATTCGTACCATCCGTTATTTGAACTGGTTCAGCGCCTATGATCATTCTTTCTGTTGCCATGTGCTCCCCTACGCCAGTACGTATTCAGGTGTTGATGGATTGATGATAAATTTCTGCGCAGCCTCCGGTATCACGCCGTAAATCACATCAACATGAAACCCCGGAAGAGCCTTTGGCTGTGTCGTCACATTTCCGTCGGCATCATATTCACCATCATCGCTGTACAACACGCCACGCACCGCTATTTGAAGCTGAGGTGTTGGCGCTATCCAGCCTGATTTTTTCGACCACCAGCCAGTCGTTTTACGAGCTGTGAATTCGTCAGGAAAGCACAGGTATTTAATCATAATTTCAAATACTCTATCCGTTGAATGTACCTGGTGCCCCAGTCAGTTGCTGCCTGAGCGAGCTGCACCTCTTCTGCGCCAGCAAAGTCCAGTGTACTTGTCGTACCGTCTGAATAATTTACCCGGCAGGAAGTTGCTATGCCGCCGGGATTTTTGATGAAAACGAATGCTGCGGCTCGCGTGGCGGCCGTCGCCCCCGTGACGATTGGCGATGTTACAAAGGTCCCTTTTTCGGCCTGATACCCACTAACTGACGCGATTAAAGTATCTGCAAGAGATCTCAGGCCCAGCCACGAAAATCTAGCAGGCCCGGCGGCGGTTCTCTTTATAACTAAACGAGTGAGTGAAGACGTTATCGGATATCGCGGGTGCTCAAGGGGCGAGTCCGCATACATGACGATTTGCTTATTTTTCTGATCTGATCGGACAAAAACTGAATAGACTGAATCCCCACCCCCCCACTCCCCCTGACCACCGATAACTGAGTAGCATTCCGAGAGAGCTGATGGCGTATAAAATGTGTATTCAGCTATGGGGAGCCCCGGCTGCGCAAGTCTGCGCGCGGAAATAGTACCTCCACCTGACAATGCGGTTTTGAGCAATTCAGGAGTTGCCGTGTTAAGCATGTAGTTTGTTGACTGAGGCTCAGGCTCATGCCTTCCAACTGCCACTCCATTTCGGTACTCAAGCGGCCATACGTCAGGTGCAGCGAACTGAATAGTTCCGTCAGCTGAGTAGTATGCATGGTTGCTTGCGCAGCTGAACGAAACCCGATAATCCAGTGCAGAGGAGGTAAGATCGATATCGCTAAGGTCAACCCACTCGCCAGGCGGCAGCGTCATAACATTAGCACCGGGAATAACTATGCCGGATGGAAAACTATCTGATGATGCGCCAAGCTCAGTCACATCAGGGATAAATAAGCCTTTCATAATTGCACCACAAGCGATGATAAATATTTCAAATAAAACCGGCATAGGCCACGCTATTCCATGGCTCTGGTTTTCTCTATTAAGGAGCTTCTGTAATGGCTACTTCGTTTTTGCTTCCGCTCTTTTACTGCGGCGATCTTCTTTCTTCTCGGCGTTTGCCATGTCCATGAATGCCTGCATGATCGAGTTCCTCATCATGTAACTTACAAAGTGATGATTGACGCAGCCGTTGAGACGGAGTTGCTCGCCAAACTGATCAACCGAGGCCAGCGCTTGCATCATGTCCTTCTCACCTTTCATGAACTCAGAGAAGTCGCGCCCCGCTCTGGAAGCGCATTCAATGACGCGATTATTCATCCTGGAAGCCCTGGGATCGTAATCTGCAGCTGGTTAGCCAGGGTATTAATCTCAGCGACCAGCACAGGCTTTGTATAGCGCCATGCAGCGAGGCCTTGCCCGCAGAAGCTCGCCATGTCCTTCTTCTGGTCAAACTCATGACACTTCATGTTGAGCTGCGCACTTAAGCTGTTGCGATGCTGAAGCTCTCCGGTGAAGTAGTCATCGAGGATTTTATAAGCTGCGTACTTGAACCCGGGGTTTAACCAGGCCGCATAATCGTAAGCAACAAACTTCCCGCCATAGGTTCCGCCGTGTACGCCGCGTGCAGTGAAAACCACAGATTCGTGGTTTTTCTCCAGCTCGGCCAGGAACTCTTTTGTCTGCTTGTTTCGCAGATAGTGGTAAGGCGATTCAGCATCACTTTTGCCACTGGCTTTCCACATATCGGTGAGGCAGATCATGCCGTCTTCTCCGACACGGATTGGTTGATTGAAGAGGGTTAATGATTTCATTTCGCTGATACCTTTTGGTGGTTGAGCCTGTTCTCGTAGATACGGGCAGCCCAAGAGCGGTCAGCGTTACCACTGCCCTATCTCAAGCTCTACCCCGAAAGGCTCTTGGTTGATATGCGCACGAGAATGCGCGGGGTGGTTTACTTCTGGCGTAAAAAAAGCCTCGCACACTCGCAAGGCTTGATTTAATCATTTAAATTCAAATAGATATAGTCACTCGATAAATAGCTATTGGTTGATGTGAATAGCTATGAATAGACGTGACCAGCTAAAAATATTTTTTATATTTGCTTATTTCAGGCACTGCGTTTTGATGTATTCCTGCATGCCGCGAATCATTTTGTCAGCGGTTGCGATTCCGTCCCGGTGATCGAAATAATTCCGTCGAGCGTCTGGAGTAAGTTCGGGGGAACCTGCATCATCCACGCCGGTGGCGGAGGTGGCTTTTGGCACTCCAGGGCAGGTTGCGGCGATGCGCAGCCGTTTAGCGCCAGAATCGACATCCCGACGCAAATCGTTAATGGTTTTTTTCGCATCGGACAATTCCTTCGTGTATTTGGCATCCAGTGCAGCGACATCTCTCTGGCGGGCCTGCATGTCTTTGATGGTGTCGTTAGCCAGGCTGAGCTTCTTAGTGGCTTTATCGCGCTGGTCTTTGTAGGTGATGGCGTTGTCGCGGTAGTGGTTTACGAATAAAACCAGCACGCCGATTAACGCCAGCACCAGCAACTGTAGCCAGTAACGCTTAACCAGTGCGCTAATCACGGCAGGAACAGAGCGCGCTCCGCCTCACGCCGACGAGTCAGTCCGTTCAGGACTTTACCGCCAGCTTTATTCCAGCGCAGGAACTCATCGGCTGCGCCAGCGTAATCACCGGCGTTGAGTTTTCGCAGGAGAGTCGATGTCGATAAAGATCGGGCTCCGAGGTTATACGTGAACGACACCAGGGCGTCGAATTGCCCCTGAGTCAGACCAACTTTAACCAGGCGGGATACGTCACTTTCATAGCTGACCAGTCCGGTCTTCAGCAATCGCTCCGCCGTCTCCTGCTTAATCACCATTCCGGCGTGGATTGGTTTCCCGTCGACAGGCTGAGTCCAGCCATAGCCGATCGTCCATACACCGACGCTGTCCTGGTACGCGGTGAGTTTGCAGCCTTCGAATTGCTTGATCAGGGCAATGCCTTTATCACTGATTTGCATCACCGCCTCCAAAGCGAGAATTAAACACCCGGGAAGCCATAACCTTAACCTGCTCTACGCCAACAAACCCTAGCGCGCCGCCGATAGCTATCGACAGAGACTGTGGAAGGTTAAAGTAATCAAGAGCTGACACAGCGGTAAGGGTTAGAGCTCCGCAGATTGCCCCCTCAAGGAGCATTTTCTTCCAGCCGCCACCGCCGTAAGCGATTCGCATGGCGGCCATGACAACCGATAGCAATACGGCACCCATCGGCGTTTCGCCACGCCACCAACTGTGGAGTAGTTCGATAAACTCCGTCCAGGAGTGGGGATCGTTATGCATTTTCATAGTCTCTAACCTCCGGCTTAAAAGCGGGGGCTGTGTGTTTGAAAGGGGGCAGGCCCTCGGGACGATTTAACAAGTAGGCGTGTCGATGATGGTTCCCGGGGCCTGGGATAAAAAACCTGGCGACAAGCCAGGAAGATGAGGGTAAGGCAATGTCGGCTCTCTGGCCGAAGGGTCCCAGGTAGTGGGTTCTGCATGCGGCATGCCGCAAATAAAAAAGCCCCGCACGATGGCGAGGCTGTTAATTCTTTGTCGACCTACGAAGCTATGGCGACGATATCAGATTTACATGAAATATATGCGTTTCAGTTCGGCTTTGCAAGACTTACATCTAAATTTGTCGCCTTTTGTTGTGAACGTGATCGCGTTACTGAGATAAGAGCACCGCTATCGAGTCGCTTAAAGCTGTTACGCATAACCAACCAGTGAGGCAGATAGGTTTCTGTCCATGTGGATTTAGCCACGCCAGCCAGTTCTGCGAGCGCCTGGTATTCGTACGTCTCACGGCCAGCCAGCTCAGCCTTAACGTCCTGTGCCGCCAGCCATATCAGTTTCTTCAGGCGCTCCATCGTCTTGCCGGCCACTTTCTTCGCGCAGAGCTGTTCCCGGAACTCTGCCCACGCCCACTGGGTGATCGCCACCTGGTATTCGAAGCGGATATTCTCGCTGTAGTTCCACAGAAGCCATGCTTTCTGGTGGTCTTCAAGCGACAGCACCGCGCGGCGCCACGATGCGGTCACAAACTCAACCGGCCCCACCAGCGCGATAGATGATCCCTTTGCGCGGGACTGGCTGCCGCTCATCGCCGGGCCGTCAGGGTTAACTTTCCGACCAGTGACCGGGTCGGTGATTTTCTTCCTGCCCCGGCTGCGCGCCGTCGCGGTGAACTGCGCGTTTTCGGCGAAAGCTACCAGCTGCCCTTTCGTCGCCCCGCTGAGGTCTGCGGTCGCCACAATGAGCTGCTGACGTACGTATTCCAGTTGCTGACTGTTCATGCGGCTTCCTTCTGTGGCTGGTTGGTTTTGGTCTGGCTGTGCTTTGCTACTGGCGGCAGGCTGGCGCGCTTAACGCTTTCTGCCTGGTACTTTTCGAAATCAGCTCTGGTCATGATTCCACCACTCCCGTGCTGACTTTCTGTATTCAGGGTTTTCTGTCTGGCAGATAATTTCCGCTCGATCGCCGCTTATCAGCTCGCGAGCTTTCGCATACAGCCTTTCTCTTTTCGAAAGCTGTGTCGTTTCATACCAGGTGCTGGCAACGAACTTTCTCGCTTCAACTGGAGTGAATGTCTTCACGCTGCCTCCCGCTGTTTCAGTGCTTTGAGCTTGGCGCGGTACTCATCGCGGATCCGGATGAAGTCTTCCCGGCGGTAGTTGGTCATCTCATGGGGGCCATTGAGCCAGTCGACGTATTCCTGGCCGTAACGAGCGACCAGGCCAGCTTCGTATTGCTGCGCGACTGTCGCCTCTTTGGCGGTGTATTTGCCAGCTCCGGCATTACATGATTTGCACTGCTTATGGGCGTTTCGCTCTTCAAAGCGCAGTTCAGGATTAGCGCCGACCGTTTTGAAGTGCCCGCAGTCCCATTGTCCGCCATGCAGATCGGGTGGGTTGGTCTCACCGCAGCTGATGCATGGCAAATCAGCATCACGCGCGCGGATGTATGCGTTGAAAGCCTGCTGAGCCTGAGCTTTGTAGTAACCGGCAGGACGTAGCTCTGCCAGTCGCTCCTTGCGGCGTTTGCGCCCTGCTTTCTCGGCCTCTTTCTGCTCCTTAATGCGTTTAGCCGCGGCTTTCACCTTCTCCTTTTCGCGTTCTTCCATAGCGAGGATTGCGCTGTGCTCCGGACAGCACCAGCGGATCCGGATGTCGTGGAATTTCGGCACGAAGTATTCACCGCATACTTTGCACTTACGGCGGGATGGCTTACGCACGTTTCCTCCTCGCCGCGAGACGCAGCCATTTCTGATCTACCAGGCGGGCGGTGTAGTCTTTCAGTGTCGGGATGTCGGACGGCTTAACCGCGGGCTTGCGCTGGCGGCGCGCCGGAACGCGGAAGATTTCGTTGGTGATGACGCGGGAAAGTGGAGTAGACATCAGGCCTCCTGCTTATCGCGCAGCTGCTGGTACTCGCAGCTCTGCGGGATGGTCAGGTGGCAGCCGATATTCATCGACCAGGCTTCGACTTTGCACAGGAAGATGTACATCTCGCCGGTTTCCAGATCAGACGTATGGCGGAGTGATTGAACCGTGGTTACCTCTCCGGAAACGACGTCTACCCGGTCCTTGCTTTCGTAGCCGAGATAGGTGTGCTTCATCGCGTCTTTGACCCACTCAGGCGTAGCGAAGGTCTTGCCGCGGGCGATTAGGTATTCGCTGATTTCCGTGTACCACATGTGGCTGAGCGCGTTCTGCGACAGACTGCGTTTCTCGCGCCACGGCTTAACCTGAAGGCGGAAGCATTGCCCGGCATCCAGCAATGGCTGAATCTGCTGGCCGATGGCCGCGAAGTTGCCGCGATGGAGTTTGATACCGTCTACTGGCAGAGTCATACGGCCTCCTTAACGGAAACCGCAGAATGCAGAAAATCGCAGGTGCATTTCTGCATCTGTGACAAGGTGAGGAGTTCAGATTGTGGTCGCATTTAAGTCCCCTTAAATGCGCAGAAGTCATCGAAGTTGTTCAGGCTCCGATGACACGATTATGGCGGGTTGATTATCAAAAATCAAAGTTGCAAAGCTATTATTTTTTCTCGGCAGCGAGTGTGAAGATTGGGTATCCATCATGCGTTCTGCCAGAGGTTGCGTCGTGGCTTATTTTTCGATGCTGAGGGTATTCTTGGTTGGTGATAACCTCTACCATTCGATCTGCAACCTCGATTGCATTCTGTCCAGTCGTTATCTGGAAATCACTCACAACAACGTCATCATCCGTGGTCTGCATATATAAATAAAATTGCTCAGCAATGACCTGAATAAAATCTGGATCATTAATCTCGGTGTAAAAATCACTCACTTTCCATCCTCCTGTTTCAGATAAACCGGATCGCTACCTTTCGGTAAAATTATCGACTTCTCGCGATAAAACTTCAGGCGATCAAGGAAGTAATCGCGCAGATGTTCTGGCTGCTCGCGCATCACCACCTCAGCGATAACAGGCATGTTCAGGCGCTCTTTGTAGGCCACTCCGGAAGCCGCAAGGTCAACGTTAATCTTGTCACGCTCTTCCTGTGGCTTTGCTGCAATGTTCCAGTCCATTCTATGGTTGCCACCCCATGCCGCAGTTACCTGTTTCATGCAACCATTTATGGCCACACTCGATGCATTTGTAATAGCTTTCTTCTGAACCGCGCCCGTGAAAACTTGCATACTTACCCTGATCCTCTGGAATGTACTCCATGCATGGCAATGGAGGATCTCTGCGCTTTCTTGGTTGACGTTCGCAAACTTTGCAAGTCATAAGAACTCCCCTAAAAAATAAAGGCCACACGATATCATGGCCTTTTATCTTATACTTTGTAGCACGTCACCATTGCGCCGCTTTGTGTAAAGCTTCGATATTAGCCATCACTTCACCTCCAGCTGCGGTGCTGCATAAAGCGCCTGACAACTCCACCCAGACCAATGAGCACCGTCCGCTCTCTCATCATCCTCAGGGCGAACAAGCGTAACTTCGCTTGGATGTTTTCTGTGTGACCATAGCCAGGCTACAGGTTCAGCGTTAATGGTTACTGGCGCTGGCGGGGCGGTGTAAACAGGCATAACGTCGCTTTGCCCTTTATTGCTCTCGTCAGTAAGCGCCCAGAAAAGCCTACCCGCTGGATGCTTGAAGATATACGCCACAGGCTCCGCTTCGAGCGATGCCAGCGCGATACGCGCAAGCTCATTCAGGATTGCCACATCAGCGTGACCGAGGGTGTAACCAGCTTTCAAATCGGCAACTGCTTGGACGGCATGTTTGTCGATGTTGCTCATTGGGCGGCTCCTTCAAATTGGTAAGAAATTTTAATTCCCAGCTTTTTAGCCATCGCATGCTCAGCGACGGCACCTTCTGACTCTTTCCACCCATGCAGCATGTGGATGGCGTCGGCGCAGCGAAGCATCGCCAGGCAGATGTCCATATACTCACGCTGAGATAAACCATCCGGGAGCGTGGCCGGATTTAGTGCCACATGACCACCTGATAACATCTGCTGTGCTACTGCATTAAACATCGGACGGTTGTAGTTTTCGTAACCCGTCATTGGTCCTGCGATGTAAATTTTCATACCCCTACCCTCCCCCAAACCATCAATACTCGCTTCATCGCCGGACTGTTGCGGCACTCCTGGCAGATCACGTTTGCCTCTGTACGCTGCACCAGCTTCGAATTTCCCTTCGGCATGGACGGTATGGTTTCCGGTGCGTATTTCATGCCGTAGCTGGTCAGCCGATACAGCCGCTGGCCGTGCTTGCCTTCGAACTCGATCAGGCCGTCTGCAAACAACGTGCTTAACGGGCCGGAAATCTTTTTGGTGGTCATGCCGATCATGGTGGCAATGCGAGCACTATTCAGGCCCGGGTTATTACGCAGGGCTGCAAGAATCTGCCCACGAATTGTTATGGTCATCAGAACCCCCCTTTCTTTTTCGGCTGCTGCTCACGCCCGCGGCGTTCTGCGGCGGCGGCCTGCTGGTCTGTGTCGTAAATTGCCCCGTTAATCTGATTGCAATACACCGTGCCGGTACTGCCGTGGCGGTTGAGCCGCAGGATTAACTCGGTTTCGCCTGGCGGCACGCTGTCATCGAAAGCACCTTCCCGGTGGATGCCAACCCAGTAGTCGCAGTCCTGCTCAATCTGTCCTGTGTCGCGGGAATCGCTCGGTAATGGGCGTTTATTGACTCGCTTCTCCAGTTCTCGGTTCAGCTGGGTCAGCAGCACGACGACGCAGCCAAGCTCTTTGGCGAGGTTCTTCAACCCTTTGGTGATCATCCCGTAAGCCAGATCATTACGGTCTGCTTTTTCTGCGGTCATCAGCGTCAGGTAGTCGACCAGAATCATGCCTACGCAGCCTTTCTCGCGCTTAATTCGGCGGCTTTCGCTAACGATGTGCGCCAGTGACAGGCCCGGGGTGTCGTCGATGTACAGCATGTCGATTTCACTCAGTCTCCCGGCTGTGGCGATCGCCTTCTTAAAGTCACCGTCGTAGTCTCCCTGGTACTGGTCGTCGGCGTCATCCGTGGCGGGCATGTAAAAAATGCTCGGGTTTACGCCGGACTTCTGACCAACCAGTTTTTCAAGGATCTGATCGCCTGGCATTTCCAGGCTGAACATCAGCGCTGGCTTTTTCTCACGAACTGCGCAGTTGATCGCCATCTGCCCGTACAGGGTTGTCTTGCCCATCTTTGGCCTTGCGCCAATCACGAACAGAGAGCCTTTAACCAGACCTTTCGGCGCCAGCAGCCGGTCTAGTGACGGGATACCGGTACTCATGCCGCGCTGTTCGCCTGAAGGGTCAAAGCGTTTCTCCAGATCTGCTACCCAGTCATCCATAACCTCGCCGAACGACCGCAACCCACGGCGACTACCGGTTTTTGAATGGTCTGCGAGCTGGGTGAAAATACCCTGAATGGCCTCGTACTTCTGCGTAGCGCTCATGCCGTTACGGGAATACAGCAGCTCGGTAGCTTCGGTCAGGCGGTTGATACCGTAGCGCTCCATTGCGGCTTCCCGGACTGATGCTGCGTATGCCACGATGTTTGCAGCGCTGGGAGTGTTCTTGGCGATCTCAGCCAAGTAAGCAAAGCCACCTACCTGCTCCGCGAGCCCTTTGCCTTCAAGCGCGTCGAACAGTGTCAGACCATCGACTGGCTTGTTGTCGCGGAACATCTGGCGCATCTCGGCAAAGATCAGCTGGTGAGGTCGGCTGTAGAACGACTCAGGCTTGAGCATCGCCAGAACCTTCTGGACTCGCTCGCTGTTGTCATCATCCAGCAGCAGGCCACCGATAACGCTCTGCTCTGCTTCGAGGTTTTGTGGTACAGCCATGAAATCAGCGGTCATCACGATCCCCCTCGCGCACTTCGATGTAGAGCTTTTCGGTCAGGAACTTATCGAATTTCATACGGCGCCAGGTCTTCCCAGACTTCTGGTCTGGTCGGTCTTCAAGCATCCAGCGGCAGTTCTGAGCGATGTAACGCAGATAGCTTCTGAAACCGTCCATATCCATCGGCTTGCCGTCCAGGTTGCGGGCAATCTTATTAGCCTTACCCCAGAATGTGCGGATCAGATTGCGTCGCTCATCAGTGAGGCATCTCCATCCCCGTGCTTCAGGCAGTTCGTCTTTCAGGCATTGCCATACTTCATCGCATGACAAACGAGACTTTTTCTCTTCAGCGGGTTTCTGGTCATTTGCGACATACTTACTACCGTTAGGTAGTAAGTTATTTAATATATTGTTATCTGTGGACACTGGCTGGACATCGGCTGGACACTCCACCTCCGCAGGCATTGGTACGACTATGTTTGGGCTGGACGCTGGCTGGACATCTGCTGGACAAAAATTTGACTGATATTCGTCATATTTGACCACTTTTAGAACAGTAAAACGGTTGTTCGATTTGGTGGTGATCATGCCCAGATTCTGGAATTTACGGAGAAGGGATTTAACGCGATCAGCGGTCAAACCCGTTTCCATTGCCAGTGTGTTTCGCCCGGTGATGAACTCTCCGCGCTCGCAGATCACATCGCCAACATCAGTAGATACCAGTGTCTGTTCGTGATTAGCACGCAGGAGCATGTGAACCCATAAATGAGCCGCCTCAGCGTCCTTGTAGAACGGCACATCCATAATTTTACGGTGCAGCAAGGCAAACCCCTTACCGTCATTCGTGCGCGGTTTCTGGAGCCTTCTGGCCTCTCTGGCTTCGGCTAAATTGGATACGTTACCCACGGCCACTCTCCTTACGTTTCAGTTCTTCCAGGATGGCGCGCATCTTCTCTGCCACAATCGGGTTAACCGAGCGGATGAAGCGGTCGCGGGTTATGTTTTTATGTACAGCGGTATGGTAATAGCGTGGATTTTTTGCCATTATTCCTCCTGCAATGAGTGCACACGATTTGCATCTGAAGGCCAGTTCTGTTCGCGCAGACTGGCTTTCGCCATTTTTGAAACTTCCCATCACATAACCCCCAACATCGAAGTGACCATAGCCATCAGCGGCGCGGTCAGATCCGGGTCGACACGGAACATCTCTACAATCCCCTCACTGAGTTCCTTGAGCTTCTGGTGACGCGGGGCGTTCATCGCAACGGCCACTTTCGCCTCGCTCGTTTCTTTCTCAAGTCGAGCTAAGCGGGACATAAAACTGTCCTCTGGAAGAAGTCGATGGCGATACTCCAGCGGCAAAACGGCCATGATTGCGGGCGTCAGCTGGCGCACGTTCTCGCGGTACTGCTCAGAGTCGAAGCGGTTATCCAGGAAGCGGAACAGCTTCTGGCGCGCCCGGCTGATGTCGTCCGGAAAGCTGATGGCGGTCCCGCCCTGCTCCCGGTATTCGTTGATGATCAGCGCTGACACCACGTCCTGATTATCCAGCGCCGATGACCAGGCACGGACCGCATCGCGGATCTTTTCGTGGTCCGGCGTCGCTTTAGCTTGAGCGCGGTTTATCATCGCTCCCGGGTGTATTCCGGTATTGTGTTGATACGCAAGTGAATGCATTGCTTTCCCTTTCGTGGTTAGGCCGCAGTATCACGCGGCGATGCGAATACCAGGCTTTCTTTTAGGACCGGAGCCTGGCGGTGAAAATTCTTCGTGCCTTTCTCGATAGCAGATGCCATTTCTGGAGATGCCCGGCGATTTCCGTAGGCGATCTGGTCCAGGTAACCTGGCGTCGTGTTAGCCAACTTTGCGAGCTGCGCCCATTCGTCGGTAGTGGCGGCCTTGCGCCAGCGGTGTAGTTCAGTGCTCATTGGTGTCTCCGGGTGAGTCGTTTGATTTGGAGTTTAGCGTTATGCTAAATACTACGCAAGCATCATTTAGCAATTTGCACATTTATCATTTTGCTAAAAGCAGTAACAATGCAGGTATGGAAAATAAAGAAATCAGAAAAGCCAACCTGGAAGCGCTGTACGAGAAGCGTCAGCACGAGTCTGGAATGACCAAAGCGCAGTTTGCCGAGCTCATCGAGACAAGTCCGGCTGCGCTTAGCCAGCTACTGGGACCAAACCCTCATCGCAATATCGGCGATAAGATGGCTCGCAAAATTGAAACTGCGCTTGATCTGCCTTTTGGCTGGATGGATGTTTTACACGCCAGTGAAGAACCTTCGAACGTTGCATTTCGAGGACTGAACGAGACAAAAGGAAGTTATCCTGTAATCAGCTGGGTAAGCGCGGGGCAATGGATGGAAGCTGTAGAACCTTATCACCGAAGAGCGATAGATCGCTGGTATGACACGACTGTTGACTGCTCAGAAGATTCATTCTGGCTGGACGTTAAAGGGGATTCTATGACCTCCCCGGCTGGACTGAGCATACCCGAGGGAGCAGCGATACTTGTTGATCCTGAAGTCGAGCCGCGCAACGGAAAGCTGGTTGTCGCGAAGCTAGAAGGCGATAACGAAGCGACCTTTAAGAAGCTTGTAATCGATGCCGGCAGACGCTTCCTAAAGCCCCTTAACCCCGCATATCCAATGCTAGAAATTAATGGAAACTGCAAAATCATCGGCGTTGTGGTTGATGCCAAAATACTAAACATCCCATAACCTCACGCAAAACCCCTCAAGCCCGCCATCGCGCGGGCTTTTTTACGTCCCGAATTACTTCGCTGTAAATTTTTAATCGCTTATTAATCAATACGCTAAATAAAACCATTCAATAATTTAGCATTTTGCTATTGCACATAATTTAGCATCACGCTAAATTTACCCCATCGAAACGAAACATCGACAGCTGAGCGAAGTTAGCCAGCGGCGGACAGCAAGTCGCCTGCTCATTAAGAATTCAGTCAAGCAGCAAATCACCCGGAGCGCTCCTGGCAAATTGAAATGGCGCCCAATGGGATTGAGGCAGGTGTGTAACGCGTGGCGGGTATAGCACACGAAGAGGACTCCGCACCGGAATGGTTTGCTGCTCAGTTCCCGAACATCGGGGAAGCTTTACCAGCAGCTCTTTGCGAGGGGCTGACGGCAAATCTACTCCACTTATTTAAAAGAGACGGTATATGGATAATCAGGATAATGAGTTAAGAAAGGTTGTTCAGGAACTTGCTGATGAAGAAGGCATCAGCTTTTCCGATGCCCTAGATGTTTCGATTAAAGCGCTGCGTTATGAGGTAGAGCGCAGAAAATCGTTTAACGGTGAAGCTGCTTGTGATGGCTCTGCAATTACTTCTTAGCCAAGTACCAAGAGGTGTCTGCGGCTTCGGAAACCAGTACGTAATAGCTTTGCTTTACACTACTAGCTATACCTCTGACTTCCTCTCTAACGTTATATGCAGTTGATGTTTTTACGGTTGTATATTCAGCTGTTGGGAGGTTAAACCAAGTGCCATTACCATCCTGTATCTCACGCGAATAACCCTTTGCTTTCATCTTTTCATGAAGATTTTCATAGTCTTCAGAATCAGCGCCGCGCAACTCAACTCGAACAATATATCTTGCCATAAGAAGATTCCTATATTGACTGTGGAATGAGCAACATATCAGTTTCCTTTGACTGTGGAAAGCAAAGGGACACGGGCCGGGCGTGGATAAAAATCCCGGCACCAACCATCGCAAAGCCGCCACCTGAGCGGCTTTTTTCATACCTAAGAAACTTCGCAGAGGTTTCTAAGTTATGAGACGGCGGCCATCCACCGCCCATTGAAACACTGAATAAATGCGTTGAAGTCTTGTATTAACCGTTCCGTTCGCCGCGATAAGGCCAAGAGGATTTATGAGTGATTTGGAGTTGGGCTTAAAGATATACGCATTATGGTTTGTCGGGACGTTTCTGCTCGGCATAGCAATCAACTCGCTGACGAAAAAAGAACATCGCCAGCCAATTTCAAAACTAGCCATTGACCATGTACGCATGTCTTCCGCAATAACCATTGTGGGCCTGATTGTGTGCGGTATGGTCTGGTTCTTATTCAAGGTGGTGTGAGATGACAGTCACCCACAACGGCAAGCAGTACACCGACAAAAAGCTCAACGATAACGAGTGGCAGCTGACGTCGGTATCGGCACCGCGCGACAAGCTGACGCTGAACCGCCAACAGATGAATATCGCTGGCCTCCTGGAACAGGTTGAGGTGAAGGTATGATCAATCATCACCTGCTGCGCGCCGCGCAGAGCAAAGCAGCCATTGCCCTGTTTATCGGTGATGGCGCCATGTGGATGGCAGCCTACGACGAAATGAAGGTTGCCATCGGTTATCCGTGGCATAGAAAAACAGCCTAATTCCCCTATTCAACCGATCGGCCTGGCTAAAAGCGGGCGGGATCTGCACATCCAAATTTCAGGAGAAACCATGAGCGAAGTAATGGACTTAACTGTCATCGAAATCACGCCGGAGCAGGCGCCAGCGCTTTACGTAGCGGGCGGCCTTGACGCTTACCTCGAGCAAATCCGCCAGGCAGTAAACGAAGTGCCGGACCTGTCAACGAAGAAAGGCCGTGACCGTGTCGCCTCTCTGGCGGCGCAGGTGTCGCGCAGCAAGACGGCAATCGAAAAGCCGGGGCGTGAGTACCTGAAGCGCCTGAAAGAGGCTGTGCGCCCCGCTGAGGCGGAAATTAAGCGTTTCGTTGATGCCTGCGACGAGCTACGTGATGCCACCCGCCGCCCACTCACCGAATGGGAAGCCGAGCAGGAGCGCATTAAGGCTGAAGAAGCCATGAACGCGTTGCACGCCGAAGCGCTGGAAATGAACATCAAGTTCGATCAGGAGTTGGCGGCCAAGTTCGAAGCAGACCACGAAATGGCTCTGCTGATGAACAAGGATTTCGACCGTGACCGCGAAGAGCAGCGCCGCCAGGCGGAACAGGCTCAACGTGAGCATGAAGAGCGCATTAAGAGTGAAGCGGCAGAGCAAGCCCGACGCGATGCCGAAGCGAAGCACAAAGCAGAGATTGAAGCCGCAGCACGCCGCGAAGCTGAGGAGAAAGCGCGTGCTGAAGCTGCGGAGCGCCAGCGCATCGAAGCGGAACAGCGTGCGGCACGCGAGAAACAGGAAGCAGAAGCCCGGGCGGAGCGCGAAAAAGCCGCGGCAGTGGAAGCTGAGCGCCTCAAGGCAAAACAGGCAGAAGAAGCCCGCCTGGCCGAAGAGCAGCGCAAGGCTGAAGAAGAAGCGCGTCGCGCCGCGGACAAAGAGCACCGCCGCACCGTCAACCGTCGCGTCATCGCCGACCTTATAGCTCAGGGCATCCCAGAAGAATTCGCGCAGAAAGCAATGCTGGCCCTCGCTGGCGGCAAAGTGCAGGACGCGCACATCAAATATTGAGGCAACCATGAACGCATACCTCACTTACGACCGCATCGAAGATCGGCGCTGGGCTGAGCAGCAGCTCACCGACGAGAAAGAGAAGTGGATCGACGACCGGGCGAAAGAACTGATCGCCATGTTCCCGAAATATGCTCTGCAAATGAGTAGCCTGTTTCTTCCAAAAGAAGCGCAAATGGCACTAGTCGGTGAAAAGGCAGAGGAAGCCTATAACGACTATGTCACACGCATCTGTTACGACCGCGCCGAAGAAGAGTGGGATCGCCTTCATCCAACCTGCCCGTTTTAACTTTGAGGGGAATAACGATGGCAAACGAATTAACAATCACGGCGAGCGCGCTGCAGGAAAAAGGCATCGACGTTGCTACCTGGAGCGCACTGAAGAACAGTATCTACCCTGGTGCCAAAGACGAATCGGTAATGATGGCGCTCGATTACTGCCGTGCCCGCCAGTTGGATCCGTTGCTGAAGCCTGTTCACCTGGTGCCGATGATCGTCAAAGACTCAAGAACGGGTAAAAGCGAATGGCGCGACGTGGTCATGCCGGGCATCGGGCTTTACCGCATTCAGGCAGACCGCTCCGGCGATTATGCCGGGGCCCGCGAACCAGAGTTCGGGCCAGACACGACTCAGACGCTTTCTGGTGTCGAAGTAACTTTCCCTCAATGGTGTAAATACACCGTCTACAAGCGCATGCCCAGCGGCGAGATCGTCGAGTTCAGTGCCAAAGAATACTGGATTGAGAACTATGCCACCGGCGGCCGCGACACCACGGCGCCGAACGCGATGTGGAAAAAGCGCCCATACGGACAGTTGGCGAAATGCGCGGAAGCCCAGGCGTTGCGTAAGGCATGGCCTGAGATTGGACAGCAGCCTACCGCCGAAGAAATGGAAGGCAAATCACTGGACGTTGATATCCGTGACGTCACGCCGCGCAACACCACTGAAGCACTTCCACCAGCAGCAAGCGAAGAAACGCTGCAGGCGATAACCGATCTCTTAACGACACTGGATAAAGACTGGGAGAAAGACTTCCTCCCACTGTGCAGCGACATCTTCAAACGGCAAATTCTTGAGGCGTCAGAACTCACTGAAGAAGAGGCGCAGAAAGGGTTTGGCTTCCTTCAGAAAAGGGCTAAGGCGGCAGCATGACACCAGAAATTATCCTGGCCAGGACCGGCATTGATGTATCCACCGTAGAGCAAGGTGATGAAGCATGGGCCAAATTAAGGCTCGGCGTTATTACTGCCTCTGACGCTCACAACGTCATTTCCAAGCCTCGATCTGGCAGCAAATGGACAGACATGAAAATGTCCTACTTCCACACGCTGCTCGCCGAGGTATGCACCGGCGTAGCGCCAGAGGTTAACGCCAAGGCACTGGCCTGGGGTAAGCAGTACGAGGAAGATGCTCGTACCCTCTTCGAGTTCACCACCGACGTGAAAGTCACGGAGTCGCCGATCCTGTTCCGTGACGAGAGCATGCGCACCGCGTGCTCCCCTGATGGCCTGTGCAGTAACGGGTTCGGCCTTGAGCTTAAATGCCCTTTCACCTCCCGCGACTTCATGAAATTCCGCCTTGGCGGTTTCGAAGCCATCAAGTCTGCGTATATGGCCCAGGTGCAGTACAGCATGTGGGTGACCGGGAAAGAAGCCTGGTTCTTTGCCAACTACGACCCGCGCATGAAACGCGAAGGTATTCACCACGTCGTCGTTGAGCGGGATCCGCAGTACATGTCCGACTTCAACGAAATGGTGCCGGAGTTCATCGAGAAGATGGACGAGGCGCTGGCGGAGATCGGCTTCACGTTTGGCGAACAGTGGAGGTAACAATGGGAGCTAATCACTGGCAGCCGTGGGAAAACTTGTTCCTGCATGAAGTTGCAGGACAGATGCCACTCTCATTGATTGCCGAAAAACTGGAAAGAACAGAGCGCGCCGTTTACACCCAGGCCGCGCGCCTCGGTGTGAAATTCCCAGCCAACCCCAACCTCAGGAAGTGGACCAAAGCAGAGTTGTTTCTGTTTGGCCGGTTCACTCCCGAGGAAATCGCCGCGGCAACCGGCCGCTCTATCCACTCCGTGCGCAGCAAGCGCAACTCACTTGCCCGATCGTCAGGAGGAAAAGTCATGCCTGAATGGACTACCGAAGAGCTTGCGCTGCTGTGGCGACACTCAAACGCTGAAGTCGCAGAGATTACCGGCCGCTGCATTGAAGAGGTAGGAGATAAGCGGCTTCAAACCAATATTGAGCGTAATGGTTGGGATGTTAACGATCCGGAGCGGGAGGAAGAATGACCGATTACACCGGCAGCAACACGCCAGCGGATCAGCGCGACCTTTGGCGTACTCCACCAGCCCTATTTGCTTCCCTTGATGCTGAGTTTTGCTTTCAACTTGATGCCGCCGCGGCGCCGCATAATGCCCTGTGCCGAAAGTTCATCACCGCCGAGCAGAACACGCTGGAAACGCCGTGGGCTGATTACCTGAGCATTCCCGGCTACGTCTGGCTGAACCCGCCATACAGCGATATCACTCCGTTCGTGAAGAAGGCCGCAGCCGAGAGCGCCAATCAGATAGGGACGGTCATGCTGGTTCCGGCAGACACTTCGGTTGGCTGGTTCAAAGAGGCGATCCAGACCGCCAGCGAGGTTCGCTTTATCACCGCCGGCCGCCTGGCATTTATCAACCCGGTCACCGGTAAGCCGGTAAGCGGCAACAATAAAGGGTCGATGCTCATCATCTGGCGACCGTATCCGCGTACACACTGCCACTTCGCAACTGTGGACCGGGACGAGCTGATGGCTTTCGGGGTGAAACTTCTCGCCCGCCGGGAGGCCGCATGACGCCAGCAAATGAAAACGCCATCCGCGCCGCCTGCCGCCGCTGCACCGAGGAAATCCAGCAGGCCATGCGCAAAAAGCCAAAGCCTAACTGGAACGAAACGGTGCCTCCCATCATCAACAAGCATCACAAGAAAATTGAAGCTCTGGGAGTTAGCCTCCTGGAGTTCGTCGTATACACAGGGCGGCTTAATCGCCGCTTCGGAGTTGAATCGTGAAAGTTTATATTGCCGGGCCGATGAGCGGCCTACCTAATTTTAACCGTGCCGCTTTTAACCATGCGCATTTTCATCTCTGGTCGAAAGGCCATATTGTTCTGAATCCCGCCCGTCTACCAGATGGATTAACCCAGGGCGAGTACATGGACATCTGCCTGGCGATGCTTCGCTGTGCTGATGCTATCTACATGCTTGAAGGCTGGGAGCACTCCGCTGGTGCCAGAGCGGAGAATGCGTTGGCCGAGAAGCTTGAAATGGAAATTATCTTCCAGGAAGAGGAACGCGCCGCATGAAGAGAGCCTCACCAGTTGATTTGAGAAAAAGCCTCGAAATAGCCAACCATCTTGCGCACATCGGAATTCGCTTCGTGCCGATTCCGGTGGCGACCGAAGAAGAATTCCAGAAACTGGCCGCCGAGCTATCGCGACGGCTTGAGCAGATGGCGGTCGAAGCCGAGAAGAATGAAGGCGGTGCAGCATGAAAGCACTAATCACCAGGTCGCTAAAGCGGCCTTTTTTATTGCTGGCGTTCACATTCAACCGAATTAACCGACAGTTCCGGGAGCACCCATGAAACGAACATCCATAGCATTAGCTGTCATGGCTGCCGCTTGTACGTCAGTTAAATCGTGGAGCATCGCAGAAATTTCCCCTTCCCTTTATATCGGGAATAGCTATCCGGTTAGTGGTGGAAAAACTGGAATTGCAGCGGCGCGTCGAGCCGCCAAGAAACGCAGGAGAGCACGACATGGCTGACATCATCGACACAGCAGCAGAGATTGAAGAGCTTCAGCGTAACGCTGCCCTTTCCGCTCACCGCATCGACCACAACGCCGTATCAGCTGAGCATTGCGCGGAATGCGACGAACCAATTCCCGAGCCCCGGCGCGCTGCCGTTCCCGGCTGCCAGACGTGCGCCAGTTGCCAGGAAGAGATCGAACTGAGGAATAAGCAGCGAGGTGCGTGATGTTTGCACTCATTCAACGGGGTCAGATTTACGCTGACCAGCACGGTTGGCCCGTCATCATCCACAGCTTCACTTCACAGATAGTTCGCTACTGGCGACAGGGCCGGATAAACACCGCTTCAATCGACCGATTTATTAACGATTTCGAACCGCTCGATCACCGGGAGGCGGAGCAGATCCGCGCCGAACTGGAGACGAGCGAGCACATTAAACGCCTGCGCGCCCAGAGCGCGGCATAAGGAGAGGCTATGCGCATTGAAGAGTTACCGAAGCTACCGAAGCTGTTCCGCGTTATCGAGGTTGATCTGGATGTGCTTCGCAATGGCATTAGTTCAGGTTGGGGAGTGATTTTCGACCAAGACGCCATAGTTAAGCGAAAAGTCCGCCGAGTGAAGCATGACGGCGGCTGGAAGTGGCAACTGGTTCGGGAATGGCACGATCAGGAGTTGTGGGATTACTGCTTCGAGCAGGACCGAGAATGCCTTGAGAACCTCAACTACGACCTTGGCTTATTGCGTTGACTCAACTGATAGCCAGTTATGAGCTGGCTATTGGGTGCGAAAGCACCGCCTCACATCCCTTGATGTTATTGCCGCCTACGGGCGGCTTCTTTTTGCCTGGAGAAAACCATGAGCGACATTATTCAGTTGGTACCGAATAAATGGGTCACAGAGGAACTTTTAACTGCGACAACCGGCATGTCAAAGCACATGATTCAGCATGCCCGCCGGTCTACCTGGATGGAGGGAAAGCATTATCGCCATGTTGCCCCTGATATGGCACCTAAGCAAAACAGCCCAATCATGTATAACCGCGATGAGATAAACCACTGGATCGAGCACCAAAGCCCAGCGAAACGCCGGAGAATATCTGCTTAAATGTCCTTTGGCACATCAAACGAGGAATGATTATGGCAGCATACCCAACAGGCGTAGAGGTTCATGGCGAATCGTTACGCATATGGTTCATATATCAGGGGAAGCGTGTCAGGGAAAATCTCGGCGTTCCTGACACGCCAAAAAACAGGAAAATGGCAGGCGAGCTTCGGGCTTCAGTCTGCTTTGCGATAAAGACAGGCACATTCAATTATGCCTCGCAATTCCCTGATTCATCGAACGCAGAGAAATTCAGCACTGTCAGAAAGCAAATCTCACTACTTGAACTGAAATCGAAATGGCTTGGGCTTAAAGAGATGGAGCTTAGCCTCGGGACGTTGAGGCGTTACGATTGCCACCTCACAACCACTATCGAAACAATTGGTGAGCACAGGTATATCGGCAGCCTGAACACTGAAGATATCCTTAGTGCCAGGAAGGAGCTACTGAACGGCTGGCAGAAGACCAGACATGGCCTAAATCATCCACCCAAAAAGGGAAGAAGCGTTCCTACAGTCAATAGCTATATGGCATGCCTTGGCGGGATGCTGGGCTTTGCTTTCAAAAGTGGATACCTAAAAACCGATCTGATGGCAGGCATTACCCCGCTCGCAAAAGAAAGGCCCGTTCCAGATCCTCTTACTTCTAGCGAGTATCAGCGAGTGGTTGCGGCCTGCCCAACGCTACAGTTTCAGAATATGGTTATCTTTGCGGTAAATACAGGCGTCAGGCATGGCGAACTAAGCGCGTTAGCCTGGGAGGATGTGGATACTGTTAACTGGACTGTTACAGTGTCACGGAACTATTCCCTGAAGGGAAACTTCACCCTGCCAAAAACCAACGCCGGGATTCGAACAATACAGCTGACCCAGCCAGCAATTGATGCACTCAAGGCGCAAATGCCACTGACCAGAATGATGGCATCCCACAAGGTAAGCGTCAGCCTACGGGAATACAAAAAAAAGAGAACCGATGAATGCACCTTTATATTCTCGCCGTCCATTACTTCAATGAACGGTAAGAAGACGATGTGCTACGTCCCCGGATCCATTAATTCAGCCTGGCGCACTGCCCTGCGTCGTGCAGGCGTCCGACAAAGACGGTCTTATGAAACCAGGAACACATATGCGTGCTGGGCACTGGTCGCCGGAGCGAACCCAAATTTCGTTGCGCACCAGATGGGCCATTCGTCAGCGCAAATGCTATTCACGGTTTACGGTAAATGGATGACCGAGAATAACCATGACCAGGTGGGCATTTTGAACGCATCATTTACTCAAAATGCCCCACCGATGCCCCATAGAAAAACCGCATAACCTTAACTATCTGATTTAACATATTAATATCACTTCAATCATGATTCACCTGGATGAGTAAGATTGGCTCGTTTGCTTTTAGTTTCCTGCCTGTCATGTTCTGTATCGCCATCCCGCTGGGCCTGGCACGCGAAAATAAAGGCGTAGCGGCATTCGCTGGCTTCGTCGGTTATGCGGTAATGAACCTCGCGGTAAACTTCTGGTTGACCAATAAAGGCATTCTGCCAACCACGGATGCCGCGGTTCTGAAAGCCAATAACATCCAGAGCATTCTTGGGATCCAGTCGATCGATACCGGGATCCTCGGTGCGGTGATCGCCGGTATTATCGTCTGGATGCTGCATGAGCGTTTCCATAATATCCGCCTGCCGGATGCGCTGGCATTCTTCGGCGGTACGCGCTTCGTACCAATTATCTCCTCGCTGGTGATGGGCCTTGTCGGCCTGGTGATTCCATTAGTCTGGCCGATTTTCGCCATGGGTATTAGCGGCTTGGGCCATATGATAAACAGCGCGGGTGATTTCGGACCGATGCTGTTTGGTACCGGTGAACGTCTGCTGTTGCCGTTTGGTCTGCATCACATTCTGGTGGCATTAATTCGCTTTACCGACGCAGGCGGCACGCAGGAAGTCTGCGGTCAAACCGTCAGCGGCGCACTGACCATCTTCCAGGCGCAATTGAGTTGCCCGACCACTCACGGTTTTTCTGAAAGCGCCACGCGTTTCCTTTCGCAAGGTAAAATGCCTGCGTTTCTCGGCGGTCTGCCAGGTGCAGCGTTAGCTATGTATCACTGCGCGCGCCCGGAAAATCGCCATAAAATTAAAGGTCTGCTGATTTCTGGCCTGATCGCCTGCGTCGTTGGCGGCACTACCGAACCGCTGGAATTCCTGTTCCTGTTCGTAGCGCCAGTTCTGTATGTCATCCACGCGCTGTTAACCGGCCTCGGCTTCACCGTCATGTCTGTGCTCGGCGTCACCATCGGTAATACCGACGGCAATATCATCGACTTCGTGGTGTTCGGTATTTTGCATGGTCTGTCAACCAAGTGGTACATGGTGCCAGTGGTGGCGGCAATCTGGTTTGTCGTTTACTACGTCATCTTCCGTTTCGCTATCACCCGCTTCAATCTGAAAACCCCGGGGCGCGATAGCGAAGTTGCCAGCTCAATCGAAAAAGCCGTTGCCGGTGCGCCGGGTAAATCAGGTTACAACGTTCCTGCAATCCTCGAAGCATTAGGCGGTGCCGACAATATTGTCAGCCTCGATAACTGCATTACCCGTCTGCGTTTGTCTGTGAAAGATATGTCGCTTGTTAATGTGCAGGCACTGAAGGACAATCGGGCAATTGGCGTAGTACAACTTAATCAACATAACCTGCAGGTTGTTATCGGGCCACAAGTTCAGTCAGTAAAAGATGAAATGGCCGGTCTGATGCATACTGTCCAGGCATAAGGATAAGATATGTTCGATTTTTCAAAGGTCGTGGATCGTCATGGCACATGGTGTACACAGTGGGATTATGTCGCTGACCGTTTCGGCACTGCTGACCTGTTACCGTTCACGATTTCAGACATGGATTTTGCCACTGCCCCCTGCATTATCGAGGCGCTGAATCAGCGCCTGATGCACGGCGTATTTGGCTACAGCCGCTGGAAAAACGATGAGTTTCTCGCGGCTATTGCCCACTGGTTTTCCACCCAGCATTACACCGCCATCGATTCTCAGACGGTGGTGTATGGCCCTTCTGTCATCTATATGGTTTCAGAACTGATTCGTCAGTGGTCTGAAACAGGTGAAGGCGTGGTGATCCACACACCCGCCTATGACGCATTTTACAAGGCCATTGAAGGTAACCAGCGCACAGTAATGCCCGTTGCTTTAGAGAAGCAGGCTGATGGTTGGTTTTGCGATATGGGCAAGTTGGAAGCCGTGTTGGCGAAACCAGAATGTAAAATTATGCTCCTGTGTAGCCCACAGAATCCTACCGGGAAAGTGTGGACGTGCGATGAGCTGGAGATCATGGCTGACCTGTGCGAGCGTCATGGTGTGCGGGTTATTTCCGATGAAATCCATATGGATATGGTTTGGGGCGAGCAGCCGCATATTCCCTGGAGTAATGTGGCTCGCGGAGACTGGGCGTTGCTAACGTCGGGCTCGAAAAGTTTCAATATTCCCGCCCTGACCGGTGCTTACGGGATTATAGAAAATAGCAGTAGCCGCGATGCCTATTTATCGGCACTGAAAGGCCGTGATGGGCTTTCTTCCCCTTCGGTACTGGCGTTAACTGCCCATATCGCCGCCTATCAGCAAGGCGCGCCGTGGCTGGATGCCTTACGCATCTATCTGAAAGATAACCTGACGTATATCGCAGATAAAATGAACGCCGCGTTTCCTGAACTCAACTGGCAGATCCCACAATCCACTTATCTGGCATGGCTTGATTTACGTCCGTTGAATATTGACGACAACGCGTTGCAAAAAGCACTTATCGAACAAGAAAAAGTCGCGATCATGCCGGGGTATACCTACGGTGAAGAAGGTCGTGGTTTTGTCCGTCTCAATGCCGGCTGCCCACGTTCGAAACTGGAAAAAGGTGTGGCTGGATTAATTAACGCCATCCGCGCTGTTCGTTAACCCCAATTGCGCAACGTAAAAAATCGTTGCGCAATCGTGGATTTTTACCCTGCTTTGTTTTTATAATGGTGCGCACTTTTATATCCAGAAAAAGAGTGCGACCATGATTGATACCACCCTGCCATTAACTGATATCCATCGCCACCTTGATGGCAACATTCGTCCCCAGACCATTCTTGAACTTGGCCGCCAGTATAATATCTCGCTTCCTGCACAATCCCTGGGAACACTGATTCCCCACGTTCAGGTCATTGCCAACGAACCCGATCTGGTGAGCTTTCTGACCAAACTTGACTGGGGCGTTAAAGTTCTCGCCTCTCTTGATGCCTGTCGCCGCGTGGCATTTGAAAACATTGAAGATGCAGCCCGTCACGGCCTGCACTATGTCGAGCTGCGTTTTTCACCAGGCTACATGGCAATGGCACATCAGCTGCCTGTAGCGGGTGTTGTCGAAGCGGTGATCGATGGCGTACGTGAAGGTTGCCGCACCTTTGGTGTGCAGGCGAAGCTTATCGGCATTATGAGCCGGACCTTCGGCGAAGCCGCCTGTCAGCAAGAGCTGGAGGCCTTTTTAGCCCACCGTGACCAGATTACCGCACTTGATTTAGCCGGTGATGAACTTGGTTTCCCGGGAAGTCTGTTCCTTTCTCACTTCAACCGCGCGCGTGATGCGGGCTGGCATATTACCGTCCATGCAGGCGAAGCTGCCGGGCCGGAAAGCATCTGGCAGGCGATTCGTGAACTGGGTGCGGAGCGTATTGGACATGGCGTAAAAGCCATTGAAGATCGGGCGCTGATGGATTTTCTCGCCGAGCAACAAATTGGTATTGAATCCTGTCTGACCTCCAATATTCAGACCAGCACCGTAGCAGAGCTGGCTGCACATCCGCTGAAAACGTTCCTTGAGCATGGCATTCGTGCCAGCATTAACACTGACGATCCCGGCGTACAGGGAGTGGATATCATTCACGAATATACCGTTGCCGCGCCAGCTGCTGGGTTATCCCGCGAGCAAATCCGCCAGGCACAGATTAATGGTCTGGAAATGGCTTTCCTCAGCGCTGAGGAAAAACGCGCACTGCGAGAAAAAGTCGCCGCGAAGTAACAAAATGGATGGTGCAAATGCACCATCCATTTTTCATGCAAGGCACAAAGTCGCGCGATGTTTGGCGGATTCGATGCCCAGCTCAATCAACTCCATTACCTGGATTGCCTGGCTTGCCGGAACCGGATTTTCACCATCGCCATTTAACGCATCACGAATAGCCGCATAGTAAGCCGGATAATTCCCAGGCACCGTCAACAGCGTTTCTTCGACACGTTCCTCACCTTCCACGCGGGTAAGTACGCCATCACGCATATCGTAGCCCCAGTCTTCCTGCGGTAGACGCTCGCCATTTTTCAGACGTTCTTCCTGTGGATCGAGGCCATATTTCACATAACTGCCTCGGGATCCATGCACGATATACCGTGCTGACTCAGCGGCTGCCAGCATGGTACCGTGTAAAATGACTCGCCGCTGTGGATAGGACAAGATGGCGTGGAAATAATCGGTCGACTGCGCTCCGGGCCGTAACTGTGCCAAATCTACCGTCATGCTGACCGGTAAACCAAAAAGCGTAATGGCCTGATCAAGAAGATGTGGTGCTAAATCGTACCAGATACCGCTGCCTGGGCCGCCCTGTTCACGCCAACGATCGCGCACCTGCGGACGGAAGCGGTCAAAATGAGACTCAAAGTAAGCAACTTCACCCAGCACGCCTTCCGCGAGTAAACCTTTTAGCGTCAAGAAATCGCTATCCCAGCGACGGTTATGGAATACAGACAGCACACGCCCCAGGCTTTTTGCCAGCGCATCCAGCTCTCGCGCTTGTGACAGTGTCACGGTAAAGGGTTTATCAACGACCACATGTTTACCCGCCTCAAGCGCCGCTTTGGCTAACGGGAAATGGGTATCGTTGGGTGTAGGAATGACAATCAGGTCTATGTTGGGATCGTTAAACAGATGCTTCGGCTCAGAGACAACCGTAACCGTTGGCCAGTCGGCTTTTACTTTTGTTTCATCACTGCTGGAGATTACCGCCAGTTCCAGCCCGGGCGTGCCCGCAATCAGGGGCGCATGGAAGGTTTTGCTCGCATAACCATACCCAATCAACCCAACACGGATGTTGTCGCTCATGTCATTGCCTCTCATTGAAGTATGATGGCTATTTGACACTATCCTTTACCCACGCTCAACAGTTTAATAACCTGCCAGCAATAAGGGATGTTGTTTAACTTAAGTCAAAAAAATAGCGAATTTTCCAACGACAAAAGCTAAATATCGCAAAAACCTCAGTAAAAATCTTGCTGGAGCTATTATTGCTAAGTAACATTTACCCCCTGAAGTTAATGGATCAATCAAGAGAGATGTGGGCTGTAATGAATCGTCTTATTGAATTAACAGGTTGGATCGTTCTTGTCGTTTCAGTCATTCTTCTTAGCGTGGCGAGTCACATTGACAACTATCAGCCACCTGAACAGAGTGCTTCGGTACAACACAAGTAAGCTCTGCACTTGTGGAGCGACATGCTGCCCGTCCGGGTGCATGTTTTCACTTGTCGGATATTAAACCAGGAATTTATTATCTTGTTCGATGTTGTTGGTGATTGTCAGGGATAGTAAAGCGCGTTACTCTTTTCAGAGCAGTTTTTCATCCCTGAATATTTGCCATCAGCGCATTCTTATTATTGTAATAACACAAGCGTTCACTTTTGGTGAAATTTTATCATCACTAATAATACCTACCCCTTTGGTATTAATTATTTTATGGACCTTTTATGACTGTTCAGGACTACTTATTAAAATTTCGCAAAATCAGTTCACTCGAAAGTCTGGAAAAACTCTACGACCATCTTAATTACACCCTGACGGACGATCAGGAACTGATCAATATGTATCGTGCTGCCGATCACCGTCGCGCAGAGCTGGTTTCTGGCGGGCGTTTGTTTGACCTCGGCCAGGTACCGAAGTCCGTCTGGCACTATGTCCAATAAAGAAAGTAGCGATCGGTTATAAAAGCCTTATAATAACGCCCCTAAAATTAGATTTGCCTGTTTGCGTCGCTATTCTGGAGAACCTATGACCACCACAACGCCACAACGTATTGGAGGCTGGTTGCTTGGCCCGTTGGCCTGGCTTTTAGTCGCTCTGTTGAGTACGACGCTGGCGTTGTTGCTGTATACCGCTGCGTTATCTTCTCCGCAAACATTTCAAACGCTCGGCGGACAAGCACTGACGACACAAATCTTATGGGGCGTTTCTTTTATTACCGCTATCGCCATGTGGTATTACACACTGTGGTTGACCATCGCTTTCTTTAAACGTCGGCGTTGTGTTCCTAAACACTATATTATCTGGCTGCTTATTTCCGTATTGCTGGCAGTAAAAGCATTCGCTTTTTCACCCGTGGAAGATGGCATAGCCGTTCGCCAGTTGCTGTTTACTTTGTTGGCAACCGCATTGATCGTCCCCTATTTCAAACGCTCGTCGCGGGTAAAAGCGACGTTTGTGAATCCGTAATAACCTTACAGTTAACCTGTTGTCGCCTGCTCTGGATTAACGGATAATAGGCGGCTTTTTTATTTCAGGCCGAAAAATGACTGACTACCTGTTACTGTTTGTCGGAACTGTACTGGTCAATAACTTTGTACTGGTCAAGTTTCTCGGTCTCTGTCCGTTTATGGGGGTTTCCAAAAAACTGGAAACCGCGATGGGCATGGGGCTGGCAACAACGTTTGTGATGACGCTGGCGTCTATTTGCGCCTGGCTTATCGATACGTGGATTTTGATCCCACTTAATCTGATTTACCTGCGCACCCTGGCATTTATTCTGGTGATTGCTGTGGTCGTGCAGTTCACCGAGATGGTGGTGCGCAAAACCAGCCCGGTGCTTTACCGTCTGCTGGGGATTTTTTTGCCGCTTATCACCACCAACTGTGCAGTGCTCGGCGTGGCGTTGCTGAATATCAATCTCGGGCACAATTTCTTGCAGTCGGCGCTGTACGGTTTTTCCGCCGCTGTCGGTTTCTCGCTGGTGATGGTGCTCTTCGCCGCCATCCGCGAACGCCTTGCTGTGGCTGATGTCCCGGCACCTTTTCGCGGTAATGCCATTGCGTTAATTACCGCAGGTCTTATGTCTCTGGCCTTTATGGGCTTTAGTGGTTTGGTGAAGTTGTAATGAATGCTATCTGGATTGCCGTTGCCGCCGTGAGCCTGCTGGGCCTGGCGTTTGGCGCCATTCTGGGTTATGCCTCCCGCCGTTTTGCGGTGGAAGACGATCCGGTCGTTGAGAAAATTGACGAAATCTTACCGCAGAGCCAGTGTGGTCAGTGCGGTTATCCCGGCTGTCGCCCCTACGCGGAAGCCATCAGCTGTAACGGTGAAAAAATCAACCGTTGCGCCCCAGGTGGCGAAGCTGTGATGCTAAAAATTGCCGAGTTGCTTAATGTCGAGCCGCAGCCGCTGGATGGCGAAGCGCAAGAGATAACGCCTGCGCGGATGGTGGCGGTTATTGATGAAAATAACTGTATTGGCTGCACTAAATGTATTCAGGCGTGTCCGGTAGACGCCATCGTTGGCGCTACCCGTGCCATGCATACGGTAATGAGTGATCTCTGTACGGGCTGCAATTTATGTGTTGATCCGTGCCCGACGCACTGCATCTCGTTGCAACCGGTCGCAGAAACACCTGACTCCTGGAAATGGGATCTGAACACCATTCCCGTGCGTATCATTCCCGTGGAACACCATGCTTAAGTTATTCTCTGCATTCAGAAAAAATAAAATCTGGGATTTCAACGGCGGCATCCATCCACCGGAGATGAAAACCCAGTCCAACGGTACACCCCTGCGCCAGGTACCCCTGGCGCAGCGTTTTGTTATTCCACTGAAACAGCATATTGGCGCTGAAGGTGAGTTGTGCGTTAGCGTCGGCGATAAAGTATTGCGCGGCCAGCCGCTTACCCGTGGTCGCGGCAAAATGCTGCCTGTTCACGCGCCCACCTCGGGTACCGTTACGGCTATTGCGCCCCACTCTACGGCTCATCCTTCAGCTTTAGCTGAATTAAGCGTGATTATTGATGCCGATGGTGAAGACTGCTGGATCCCGCGCGACGGCTGGGCCGATTATCGCACTCGCAGTCGCGAAGAGTTAATCGAGCGCATACATCAGTTTGGTGTTGCCGGGCTGGGCGGTGCAGGATTCCCGACAGGCGTTAAATTGCAGGGTGGCGGAGATAAGATTGAAACGTTGATTATCAACGCGGCTGAGTGCGAGCCGTACATTACCGCCGATGACCGTTTGATGCAGGATTGCGCGGCTCAGGTCGTAGAGGGTATTCGCATTCTTGCGCATATTCTGCAGCCACGCGAAATTCTTATCGGCATTGAAGATAACAAACCGCAGGCGATTTCCATGCTGCGCGCGGTGCTGGCGGACTCTAACGATATTTCTCTGCGGGTGATTCCAACCAAATATCCTTCTGGCGGTGCTAAACAATTAACCTACATTCTGACCGGGAAGCAGGTTCCACATGGCGGGCGTTCATCCGATATCGGCGTATTAATGCAAAACGTCGGCACTGCTTATGCAGTGAAACGTGCCGTTATTGATGGCGAGCCGATTACCGAGCGTGTTGTAACCCTGACTGGCGAAGCAATCGCTCGCCCGGGCAACGTCTGGGCACGGCTGGGGACGCCAGTGCGTCATTTATTGAATGATGCCGGATTCTGCCCCTCTGCCGATCAAATGGTGATTATGGGTGGCCCGCTAATGGGCTTTACCTTGCCATGGCTGGATGTCCCGGTCGTAAAGATTACCAACTGTCTGTTGGCTCCCTCTGCCAATGAACTTGGCGAACCACAGGAAGAACAAAGCTGCATCCGGTGTAGCGCCTGTGCTGACGCCTGCCCTGCGGATCTTTTGCCGCAACAGTTGTACTGGTTCAGCAAAGGTCAGCAACACGATAAAGCTACCACGCATAACATTGCTGATTGCATTGAATGTGGGGCTTGCGCGTGGGTTTGCCCGAGCAATATTCCCCTGGTGCAATATTTCCGTCAGGAAAAAGCTGAAATTGCGGCTATTCGTCAGGAAGAAAAGCGCGCCGCAGAAGCCAAAGCGCGTTTCGAAGCGCGCCAGGCTCGTCTGGAGCGCGAAAAAGCGGCTCGCCTTGAACGACATAAGAGCGCAGCCGTTCAACCTGCAGCCAAAGATAAAGATGCGATTGCTGCCGCTCTGGCGCGGGTGAAAGAGAAACAGGCCCAGGCTACACAGCCTATTGTGATTAAAGCGGGCGAACGCCCGGATAACAGTGCAATTATTGCAGCACGGGAAGCCCGTAAAGCGCAAGCCAGAGCGAAACAGGCAGAACTGCAGCAAACTAACGACGCAGCAACCGTTGCTGATCCACGTAAAACTGCCGTTGAAGCAGCTATCGCCCGCGCCAAAGCGCGCAAGCTGGAACAGCAACAGGCTAATGCGGAACCAGAAGAACAGGTCGATCCGCGCAAAGCCGCCGTCGAAGCCGCTATTGCCCGTGCCAAAGCGCGCAAGCTGGAACAGCAACAGGCTAATGCGGAACCAGAAGAACAGG